>Ga0172372_10001411_pt1 | contig 37265 bp, 31 predicted proteins | sample LakKiv5m_2_FD_114544 | JGI IMG/M metagenome (GOLD analysis project Ga0172372, IMG submission 114544) | Freshwater microbial communities from Kabuno Bay, South-Kivu, Congo - kab_092012_9.5m | ecosystem: Environmental > Aquatic > Freshwater > Lake | place: Democratic Republic of the Congo...
AAAAATAATAGGATATATATCGATGAATTATCGGCTGCGATAAGTCGGAATAATGTAAATTTGATAACTTCAGCGAGATCAATTAAATATGGGGAAATTGATGTTGATCAAATCCAAGTTGGATTGAGTGCTAATGCAAATGAAATTAGCATCGATGACGTAACAATTAGGAGTGACTTTGATTCACTTAAGTTTAGTGGGGCAATAAATCGTGCAGAGAAAAACTTCCGCGGAAATTTATCACTTGATCTCGCCCTGTCAAGCCTTGGCAAATACGATACAAAGCTCGGAGGGATAAGCGGTAGTGCGCAAGTTTCGATTCCTATAGAGGTAGACCCTTTTGATCCGCAAAAAATATTTAAAAAAAATATTTCCGATATAAATATTGGAATCGAGAATTTAGCTTATCAAGATAAAAAATTTAAAAAAGTAGTAGGGAAATTTAGTATTCAAAATTCAATTATTGTAGCAGAGAAAACAACAGTAGAGTCGGAAACTGGAAAGCTTGAGTTGCTAAATAGCGCACCATTATTTGAAATAAATGAAAGGAGATTGGTGCCTATCGAAATAAAATTTGCAGCTACTAATTTTGAAATAGGAACAATCCTTTCACTTATTGAAAAATCTTTGGGCATCTTGAGAGCGAAAGTAACTGCCCGAGGGGTATTTGTATTAAAGCCAAGTTTAGAATTTGAAGTTAGGCTAGATAAAGGAGGCAGGGTTAGGGAATTGGGCTTGGGCAGCCAAAATAATCCAATCTTAGATATAGAAAGTTTTGAAATTAATAATCTTTCAGTTGGTAATTGGTTAAAGAAGGTAGATTACGTAAGTTTTGATTATGATTTAGATTTTCCTACGGGAAGAGTAAGGGGGATTGGAGAAATAGGAAATAAAAATGTTAATTTCAAATCTAATTTTGAAAATTTTAACTTAGAGGAAATTGGTAAAATATCAGGAGTCCAACTCCTGGGGAAGGCGGATTTGAAGTTGAACGTCCAGGGGCCCTTTGATGATGTTTCAATGAGCTTCATCGGTAACGCATATGGTTTTGAAGTAGTTGGCCTCCATTTGGGCGACCTTGATTTGGCCTTAGACCTCCATTTAAATCAGCCAAAGTTAAAGATTTTATCTGCAGCTGGAAATTACCAATCAGTCAAATATGGTGGAAGTGGCGTTTTGGATTTCACAGAAAAGGGCGGACCTGATTTGAAAATTAAAATTTCAGAGGGGAAAATAGAGGATGCGCTTAATATGTTTATGGGTACAACTAGTGCAGAGAAAGTTATTAAAGAAACTTTTACTGGAAATCTTGAAGGTACTGTAAATATTGACGGTAAGTTTGATAGTAATAACTTGAATGTTTATGGAACTTCAAAGGTGCCTCGTCTCTTTGTCCATGATGAATTGTTTGAAAATGGGAGTTTGAAATATAGCTTTAGGAACAAGACACTAACTTTGGAAAATTTGAACTTCAGGAAAAATAATGGAAATTTGCAGGGAAGTTTTCTGTACGATTTAAACTCCACTTATATGGAATATAGTGCAGAAATAAGAGAAATTAAATTAACGGATTTTTACTATTATAGAATTCTCAATCTTGGTCTTGAGGCCGAGATTGAAGGCGATTTTTTTGGTAGCGGTACAATAGAAGATCTAACTACAAAAAATTCAATGCGTTTAACTAATTCCAAGATTGGAGAAATGAAATACCGTGATACAACATTTGATATCTATAGTAACGGTAAAGAAATTAACTTTAACGCCAACTTGAGTGAGAATTTGTTAGTTTTGCAAAGTCTAATAAATTTAAATGAAAAAAAACAAGGTAGAAGTAAAGTATTTCTGAAGGTCAGATCTAATGACATAAAGGATTTTTTAGGGTTCGTTTCAATTCATAATTCAAATGACCCAGATCTCAAAGGAGACATTGACCTTGAGCTTTCAAGCGACTTTAGTTTATTTAATATAGAAAATCTTGATTTAGAATTATCTTTGAACAAGTTTAATATTAAAAAAGATGATTTCCATTTAAGAACTCAAAGCGCGCAGAAAATATCTGTTCACAATGGATTATTAAGAAATTGGAATTTACAGCTGGAAGGAAAAAACCATTTCTTTAAATCTACGGGGGTTGGTTCAGTTAAGAGTGGTTTTAGAATAGTAAATAGTTTTAATTTTCCAGTTGAATTATTGGAAGTTATAACGCCAAGTATTACAAAAGCATCTGGTGATATAAAAGGATTGGCGGTATTTAGAACGGTAAATGATAAGTTTTATTCAACATTTGATCTTGGACTTGAAAAGTTTTCACTAAAAACATCATTTGCTCCTATTTCACTTGAGAATGGCGAAGCAAGTATCAACGTCTCTGGCAATGAAATATTGATTCAGAAATTTAGCGGCTCCTTGGGTAAAGGTAAAGTGAGTGCAAATGGTAAATTGAAATTACTTTTCCCCTACCCGGAATTGGATATTAGAGCAACAATTGATAAGACGTTGCTGCCTGTCTTTAAGCAATCTTCAATGGTGTTTTCTGGCGGCCTCTCAATCTCTGGTAATGAACCACCTTACAACGTTAAATCAAATATATTTCTTGTGAAGGGAGAAATCAGAGACGAACTCAATTTTATCAGAGAGAGTTTAGCTAGTGAAAAAAAGGTTTATAAAGTTACTCAAGGGAATGCAGCGAAAAAGAAGAAGGCCATTAACTATAATGTTAATCTAAATTTTGATTCGCCCTTATTGGTAAAAAATCAGTTAATGGAATTTTATTTGTGGGGGCCTACAACTATATGGGGAGTGGATGAGGATTTTTCTTTGCAATCCAAAATTGAAATTGTTCCACAGACCAGTAAGGTTTTCTTTAAAGGGCATGAATTCGTAATAACTAAGGGGATTATAGAATTTGATAAAGTAAACGGTGCTAAAAATCCACTTTTAAGTATTAGCGCGAATACTAAAATATCTGGTTACTCAATTATATTTGATGGAGATGGTTTTCTTGATAAATTCAGTGTTAATTTTAGATCTGAGCCTACTCTTCCACAGGAAGATATCCTGTCATTATTAACTATAGGTGTAACCAGTCAGGTTTCAAAAAATCTACAATCGTCAGATCTTGAAGCAGTTACAAGTATGTCAGTAGGAAGCGTCTTGTTGGACCAGTTTGGAATCAATGAAAATTTAAATAAGAGTGTCGGTTTAAAGCTTAGCGTATTGCCGGAGCTAGATCAAAGCAGGACAAATCCAATTCAAGGTCGGAGTGGTACTTCAGATTTAACTTCTAGTAGAATGAGGAGTGCTACAAAAATTAGGCTACAAAAGAAGATAAAGGAATTTGATTTTTCTTTCAGCTCAACTTTTGGTGGATCTTTGCAACAAAAGCAAGAAATGAACATAAACTATAATCTGACCCAAGATGTATCGGTTCAAGGGGTCTATGAATTATATTCTACTGATTCAACTAATAATAGAACCAATCCTGATTCAGCAGGTGTGGATTTAATATGGAAGAGGTCTTTTAAATAATGAAAAGATCTTTTTTAAATACATTATTTAAGATCTTCTTTGTCTTTGTCTTTGTCTTTGCTTTTGGCATTGCTGGGAATTATGCCAAGGCTGGCGTAATTGAAAAGGTATCATTTAATTGTTCTGGTGATAACAAATTATGTCAGCAGATGCAGAGAAGCTCAATGCTCAGAGAAGGTAAGAATATCCAAATTTCAAATGTACCAAATTTTATTTCTTCAGCTTTAAATCACCCTGCAGTTAATAAAATTAACTATCAAGTGATAGAAGATGGAGCTAAAAATATTTTGAATATTTCCATAAGCATGAAAAAACCTATCCAGGAGATTAAGTTTTACACGATTCAAAATAAAAAAGAGGTTGAATTTGAGCCCAAGGCTAACATTAATTATGAGTATTATGAGGATATAGATCTAGATTATCTTTCAGATATTGTTGTAGATGAGCTTCAATCCAAAGGACAGAGAGTAAAAAATATTGATGTTGATCTTGGAGGATTAGAATCCAACAGGAGAATCGTTTTTAAGGCTGAAATTGGTGATACAGTCAATTTTGAAAAGCTAGAAATTGTGGCCCCTGATCGTTTTGTTGGTATTGTTAAGGAGAGATTCAATAAATTTATTGGGAAGTCTTGGAATAAAGTAGATTTTGAGATATCGCTAGATTCATTTTCACGCGATATTTTTTATGATGGATATTATTTTTCCGAATTAAAATACGAAGCTGAAAAAACTCAAAGTCAAAATTTAAAAATTACAATTAGGTTAAATTTGGGAGATAGATTTAATATTTCCACTTCTGGCAATACAATTTTCACAAGAAACGAGTTACTTTTCTTCATCAGAAATTATATAAAAAATAAGAGCGGCCAGTTTGATTCAGACCAAATAAAAAATGAGATACTTGATAGATATAAAGAACGAGGATATTACGGCACTTCAATAAAAGTAAGAAAAATACCCGGGTTGGATAAAGACAAAAATAAAATTGTTGTCAATTATTTCGAAATTATTGAAGGTAAAAAAGTAAGAGTTATTGAGCATCAATTTCTAGGAAATACATATTATAAATATGATAAAATCTTTGAACAGCTTTCAAAGTTGAATTCTACTTTAATAGCTTCTGGATACTTCGATCAAGTTAGCTATGGAAAGGTTCCAGCAGTCATTAAAAATTTATATTTGAGTAATGGTTTCTTTGATATTGATGTTAGGGGACCATATACTGAATTTGTTTCAAATGAAAAGGTTAAAGTTCTTTTTAAAATCCATGAGGGTAAGCAATACATAATTAACTCCATTAACATTTCTGGTTTAGTTGAAACGAGTATGGTTAGCGTAAAGGCAAAGATGAAAAACACCTTTGGTGGACCACTTAATGTCGTTGAACTAGATAATGACTTAAAGAAAATTTTAGATGATCTTGGTCAGCAAGGTTACGTGTTCGCAAAGATTAGAGGATCAGATGGTGGAATTTTGTCCATTGATGATACAACCTCTGCCGCTCATATAAATATTAATATCGACCAAGGCAGAAGAGTTTTATTTGAAGATTTAAAAATTGTAGGAAATTCAAAAACCGATCTCGATGTAATAGAGAGAGAAATAGTTTTCAAAGTTGGTGAGCCAGTTACTCCTACCAAAATAAAGGAAATTACAGATAAGCTTTTATCCCTAGGGTTATTCAGTTCAGTTAGAGCTAGTCCTATTATCACAAGGGATTTAAATGAAACTGATAGTTACTCAACTCTTATTGTAAATTTGAAAGAAAAAGATTATGGCCTAATTAAAGCGGCACTAGGCTTTCGAACAGATCTCGGTTTAAAGGCTTCAAGCAATTTAAATCTAGAAAATTTGGGAGGCAGAAACAAAACCGTAAACATTAATATGCAAGTCAATCGTCGATTTGACCTGTCTGCTTTAGATGCTAAAAGAAGAACTGATAATACAAATTTTATAGAAGGCGCTACAAATGTTTCATATAGCCAACCAAATCTATTTAATTCCCAAATAAAATTTGATGCAATTTCCGCTGCTTCAAGAACAAGATTTTATGGATTTGATGCTGATATTTTTCAAAACTCACTTACCTTTAGTAGGAATTTTAAAAAGAATCTAGGTTTAGGCTTAATGTATCAGCACGAATTAATCCAACAATACAATGCGACTAGAGAAATCGATTCTGGGTATTTTCGAATTGGCAGTTTAACACCTTCAGTAACACTTGATTTTAGAGATGATCCAATTATTCCTCGCAAAGGATTTTTGACTGGTTTATCTTATGAGATTGCGCACCCAAATTTAAACTCTTTAAATAGCGATCAAATTGAAATTAATTACAATAAATTGGTTTGGAGAAATAAAGTATATTGGCCTATTACTGAGGACATTACTTTTGCCACAAGCTTAAGTGCCGGTATGCAAGAGAATAAGGCCAAGGAATTGCTTTATGATAGCAATGGAAGTGTACTTTTAAATCAAAATGGAAGACCAAGAACCCGCGGATACATTCCTTCAATTAAAGTTTTCCGACTGGATGGATTTGATAATGTACGCGGTTTTGCTGATCCCGAAATCAATAGGCTCATTAGTGGCCTTGATATAAGTGAAACAGTGATTCAGAATAAGGCGTATTTTGTAAATTTAAAGCTTGAACCGAGGTTGTTTATAGATGACTCCCTTATAATGGGGCTTTTCTTAGACACGGGTCGAGTGTTTGTAGATTCTTTAAAAATCAATGAGATAAGATCAAGTGCCGGATTAAGTTTTAAGCTTGTTACACCAGTTGGAACATTGGACTTTAACTATGGTGTTAAACTCAAGAGGGAGTATGACGCAAGTGGCAATAAAGAATCATTCGGTAGGTTCCATATTTCTATAGGGTTTTTCTAATTCATACAGTGTCTAGTTCTTGACGGTGCCCAGCGAGTCTTATATAAGAATCTTCCCACACCCCTCGTTGCGTTTAACTATTATTAATGAGGACAATTATTTATGCGTAAGCAACAGAATTCTTACATTTTAACGGCTAAAGATGCCGACAAAAAGTGGTTAGTAGTAGATGCCACTGATAAAGTCGTTGGTCGTCTTGCTACTCAAATCGCAGATGTTTTGCGTGGTAAAAATAGCCCAAAATTCACTCCAAACACTGATTCAGGAGACTATGTAATTGTAGTCAATGCTGAAAAAGTAACTTTCACTGGTAAAAAACTAGATGATAAGAACTACTTTTGGCACTCTAACCATATTGGTGGAATTAAAAAGAGAACTGCTCGTGAGCAGCTTGAAAAGCATCCAGAGTTGGTTATTACAGACGCAGTTAAGGGCATGCTTCCAAAAACTTCATTGGGAAGAAAGCAATTAACAAAGCTTAAAGTGTTTAAAGGTCCAAATCACAATTTGGAAGCTCAAAAACCAACTGAATTCAAAGTAAAATAACTAATATTTTTTTAAGGTGTTTATATGGCTACAAAAGGTAAAGTTTACGATATCCACACAGTTGGCAGGAGAAAGTCCTCTGTCGCTCGTGTTTATGTCATCAATGGTTCTGGAAAAGTTTCTGTAAATAAAAGAGATGTAAAAGATTATTTCTCTAAAGAAACTGATCTTTATGTTGTTTTCCAGCCACTTGAATTATTAAAGTTGAAAGAAAAATACGACTTTATTATCAATGTTAAAGGCGGCGGTACTACAGGTCAGTCGGGTGCAATCAGATTAGGTATTGCGAGAGCATTAACTAAACTAAGCCCAACAAATAGACCTGAATTGAAAAAGGCCGGATTCTTAACAAGGGACCCAAGAGAAGTTGAAAGAAAGAAGAGCGGTATGCGTGGAGCTCGCGCTCGTTATCAATTCTCTAAACGTTAATTTGATCATCCATTTTGTTACAAAGAAGCCCCTCCTTTTGGAGGGGTTTTTATTTCTGGCAATAATTGTTGTCATTTTTTGCATATTTTGAGGCCCATGTAGGTTCGGGTGTATTTCCTAATTTCCCCCCAAAGCATCAAATAGCATCTTTAATTCCTTTAATTACAATGAGTTGAGTTTCGATTCCAATCTCGGACAACTCTACTCAAGAATTAACCTTTAAATCCCGATTAATACGATAGATTTTAACCAAGTGGGGCAAAAATGAAGCCTTTTCGAGTGGTCTTATCTATCGAATTATTGGTCGCTGCTTGGACCTTTGGGGCGAGTGTTGCGCTGGCGACGATCTTTGTTCCAATTCCATTTGAGGATCAGGTGGGCGTCTCAAGTGCTGTTATTCATGCAAAGTATATAACAAGTTTGAGTAGAAAATTGGCCGACGGTGAAGTTGTTACTGAGCATACATTTAAATTGTTGGGTTATGCTGGTCTAGAGCCTAGAGAGGTTATTAATCCGAATAATTTTAAAGTTTTGGTACCAGGTGGCGATTTTATGGGGGTTACCCATGTAGTTCACGGTACGCCGCAATTTAAATCTGGTGAAGAATCCCTACTTCTCCTAAAGAAAGGGGGGTTTGGATTCGCTATGTATAACTTGGGAATGGGGAAATATAAAATTTTAAGGACTTCCTCAGCTCAAAAAATTAAACTGTTCAGTGAAGATCAGGACTCAACACTTGAAGAAGATGGGGTCTATTTTGTTTCTGAAATTTTTTCTGACCATCCCGAATTAGGACACATTGATAAATATAAGTTGAATTCAACTTTGACCAAAAGATTTGGCCAAAAATTAATGCAAGTTTCAAAAGGTCATGGCTTCGTAAGCACTCCAAACAATGAAGTGAATTTAGTCAGAAGACCTGCAAGTGGAGAAGGGGAGCATGAAACATTTTTGAGCCAAAGTGAATATAATATAAATTATTTTTTTCTAATGTCTTTTCTTTCTTTGTTGGGAGTAATCGTTGCAAGAGCAAACAGGAAAAGTCGTTAATTTCAGAAAGTGTGGCTTAAATTGGCTCACTGTTTTAATAGTTTTGTTTTCAATAAACAGAGAAGCATACTCCTTTGTTCCAACAAAAAATTCCTCTGGTAAAAATTTAAAATGGCCTAAAAATATTACGTCAATTCCGATTTACATAAATACTTCTAACCCATTCTCATTAACGTCTTCAGAAGTAAAATCAATAGCAGCGAATTCTGTAGCAAGTTGGGACGAAAACGTCGGGCCTTCAATAGCATTATATGAAACATCATCTGCTTCCTCTTCTGGTCAAAATGATATTTTCTTTACAAATAACACTTTATATTTTGCCGATGACGGGATTGTTGCTGTCACAAAGCTAAGCTATAAAACTGCATCTACAGAAATCAGTGAAGCTGATATTTTGATTAATAATAACGCAACTGAGCCTGATACTAACAGTCTCATGAAAGAGTACTTGGGGAATATATTAGCTCATGAGTTTGGACATTTTGTTGGATTAGGCCATGAGCAAGATATTCATTCCACAATGTTTTATAAATTAAATTACGGTCAACACAAACTAAACGACATCGATATCAGCTCAGTAAATACTTTATATAATTCCAGTGCGTATCCAGGCATTTATGGGAAAATAGTAGGTGGCAAAAGTTTACTCCCAATTTTCGGAGCAATTGTCACAGCATATAATATGAATACTGGGAAAATTGCTTCCTCTTCAATAACTGAGGAAGATGGCTCTTTTGCATTAGATGGTCTCGCCATAGGTCAAAATTATTTTTTAACGGTGGGCCCAAGTAAGAATTTAAGTGTCCTGCCTGATTATTATAAATCAGCGAGGAATGATTTCTGTGATGGTAGAACACCTTATAGAATGGGATTATTTTCGACTTGTTTCTCTGAAAATATTGGATACGCTCAAGTAATAACAATTTCTTCTAATCAGGATTACAACCTTGGATATATTTCTATTGCTTGCGATTTTAAAGTGCCCGAAGATTATTTAGGAGATAAAACATCTAGCAGTGGATTTCAGGCTCCTGCTGTGGACGCTGCTGGAAATGTAGGAATTGTAGCGGCTGGTTATGTTTCATCTGCAGATGCGTCTGCAAGTGGATATACAGAGAAAATAGAATTTGATTTATCGAATTATTCATTACCTTCGGGCTCCACTTACTTGGATGTGAAAGTAATTTATCATTCTTTGGGCTCTCCGCTATTGATAGAAGCCGAATTATCTAGAACAGGTGCATCCACCATAAGCTTTCCCACTTTGGTAGGTTCGGTAGTTCGAGATCCTTCAGATGGAGCTATTAATTTTGATTTACGTAGTAGAATTCAGCTCGATTCGAGCAATCGATTAAATAACAAGGTAGTACTTACTCTTTCTCCACAGTTAATGAAAGATCATTTATCAACCTCGCTATGGACAATAGAGGATGTAATTCCTGAATTTTCGACTTACAGTGACGCTTTGGGGGTCTACTTTGTTGTTGCAAATTTAGTTCAGTACAAAGACGGTGAGTGGCAAACAGTAAAAGGGGTAAGCAATTCTCAAATTTATGATAATTCTCGTTGTCCCATGGGAAGCAACACTTATACCGTGACTAAATCTAAGGCAGGTGCATTGCTTGATCAGAGCACCGGGAAAAGTTCCAAAAATGAGGATGAGGCTTTACCAATTGGATGTGGAAGCATAGAAGGGCCATCTAATGGAGAAGGCGGACCTCTATCAAATGGCATTGCATTAATGTTGGGAATGTTAGTAGCTATTGCAATGACCAAATTATCCAAAATTAAGACGCACATCGGCTAATTTTAGTTTGTATTTACCCCTTTTATTTATGCTATACTTCGACCCAGGAATAGGGGGGAAATCATGAAGATTTTTCTAGTGGTACTTTCAGTTTTTTTTGCGACAGCTCATGCTATTGATTTAACCAATGAGCATATTCATAAAATTCCAGATAAAAAGAAGGCGATTTATTTCACTCGGGGAATTTTTCATAACGGTGATGGAAAAGTAGAAGCTAAGTTGAAGGCAATAAGGCATTCTTTTACCGAGAAGCAGGGATTTGAGCGTTTGGTTATAGATTTTGAAGGAAAGCAAGTTCCAAAAATTTATGGAGGCTTGGTTCCTGGTAAAAAAACATTAAGTTTGGACCTTTTTAACGTCTCTCTTGCTAAAGACGTAGGTAGCTTTGGAAAAAGCAATTTGGTTGAAGGTGTAAATTTCTTTCCAATTCAAGGTGAAACAACCACGATGGAAATTGGCTTTAAGGATGATGTTAAGATTGAACTTTTTAGCCTTGCTTCACCTGCAAGATTAGTAATCGATGTAATGAAAAAATAAAATAAGAGGTATTTATGGCAGAACTAGATAACGATTTTCAAGTTCAAATAAAGCCAAGCGAAGTTGATGTAAAGGGTTTTCCGGATAAAGTAGTAATAATTCCAATTATTAATTCTCCAATATTTCCTGGAATGATCGCCCCTATTATATTAGGTGAAGATAAATTTTCTCCGCAGCTCGATGAGCAATTGCTTAAGGTAGGTTACGTTGCACTTAATCTTGTAAAATATCGTGAGGACCTAAAAGAACAAAATGAAGATGATTTAGAAGTTGGGCCTGGAGATATTTATAAAGTTGGTGTGCTCTGCAAGGTGGTTAAAAAACTTAAGCTTCCTGATGGCTCAGTTAATATCCTCGTTCATGGAATGAAACGCTATAGGGCATCAGATATTTATAGTGAACAGTCACTACTTAAAGCCAAAGTAGAAGTTTTCGATGATATTTTGGAAACGGATGAAGAGCTAGATGCCTATACCAGATCAATCATTAATCAGGTTAAGAAGCTAAGTGAGATAAATCCTTATTTCAATGAAGAAATGAAGTTAGCAATGCTTAACTCACCTTCTCCTGGCGCTCTCGCTGATTTAGTAGCGTTTGCGTTGAGTTTAGATATTCCAGAGGCACAAGATTTTCTTGAAACATTGGTTGTTAAGAAAAGATTTGCCAAGCTTCTTGTTTATTTAAAAAGAGAGAAAGATGTAGCAGATATCCAAAAGAAGATATCTGATGAGGTCAATGACAAGGTTAATAAATACCAGAGAGAATATTTTTTAAGAGAGCAATTAAAAGTTATTCGATCTGAATTAGGTATGGATGAAGATGATAAATCTCGCGACCTAAAAAGAATGCGTGAACAGATTGAAAAAGTAGGCATGCCTGAGGATGCTCTAAAGGCTGCACAAGAAGAGCTTGAAAGGTTAGAAGTCATTCCTGATAGCAGTCCAGAATACAATGTCGCGAGAACCTACCTAAATTGGATGCTTGAGTTGCCATGGAATAAATCTACTGCTGAGTCTATTAATATTAGAAATGCAAAAAAGATTTTAGCTAAAGATCATTACGGATTAGAAAAAGCAAAAGAAAGGATTTTGGAATTTTTAGCTGTAAGAAAGTTACGACCAGCCTATGATGGAACAATTTTATGTTTAGCTGGTCCGCCAGGTGTTGGTAAAACTTCGCTTGGGAAATCTATCGCCAAGTCTTTAGGTCGTAAATTTTATAGATTCAGTCTTGGTGGCATGAGAGATGAAGCGGAAATTAAGGGTCATAGAAGAACTTATGTCGGGGCTATGCCTGGTAAGATTATCCAAGCCCTAAAACGTGTTGAAGTTAATAATCCGGTTATAATGTTGGATGAAATCGATAAAATGGGTAAATCTTTTCAGGGAGACCCAGCTTCTGCCTTATTAGAAGTATTGGATCCAGAGCAAAACGCGACATTTATCGATAATTATTTGGATGTTCCCTTTGATCTATCAAAAGTTCTTTTTATAGCAACGGCTAACTATATCAATGATATTCCTGAGCCCCTTTTGGATAGAATGGAAGTCATTGAACTTAGTGGTTATACAATTGAGGAAAAACTATCAATTGCAAATAAGTGGGTTATTCCAAAACAATTAGAGAAGCATGGGCTGGCAAAATCTGAATTTGATTTAACAACTGAAGTACTAAAAAAGGTAATTGCCGACTATGCGCGGGAGCCTGGCGTCCGTATTATGGAGCAGACTATTGCCAAATTATGTCGAAGAGCTGCACTTGATAAAGTAGAAAGCGGTCGAAAGAAACAGTTTAAGCCTGACGTTAAAGATTTGGAGAAATATCTTGGTCCAGCAAGATATCAGTCAGAAAAGGCCGAAAAAATACTTACACCAGGAGTCGTAACTGGTTTGGCGTGGACGGCTTTTGGAGGAGAAATTTTATTTATCGAAACTTTACCATTAAAAGGTAAAGGGGGCTTTAAACTTACTGGGCAAATTGGTGAAGTAATGAATGAGTCAGCTAATCTTGCCTATAGTTATGTTAAGAAAATCCTTCAAAATGAAATAACTAAAATACCTAAGAGCAAAATGCCGAAGGTAGCAAAAGCAAAGGCCAATGTTGGTAAGTCGCCAGTTGCAACTGTTCAAACAGTTCCAACGCCAGAGATTCAAGAACCTCAAGATTTCTTGGCGGCCCATGAAATTCATTTGCACTTACCAGCTGGTGCGACACCTAAAGATGGGCCGAGTGCAGGTATAACAATGGCCACCGCTCTTTTTGGACTTGCCACTGGAAAAAAAGTTAAAGCAGATTTGGCCATGACAGGTGAACTAAGCCTTACAGGTAAAGTACTTCCTGTTGGGGGAATTAAGGAAAAGGTTTTGGCAGCTAAAAGAGCAGGGATAAAAGAAATTATTATTCCAGAACAGAATAAAAAAGATTTAAAAGAAGTACCTGCTATTCATCGAAAGGGTTTGAAGTTTTACCCAGTTTCTCATTTTGACCAAGTTCTAAAAATAGCTTTTAAGTAAAAAAAAGCCCCCAAAAATGGGGGCTTTTTTTATTACTAATGAAAAAATAAATTTTAAAATTCGTCGGAATCGTATTCTTTTTTCTGCTGATGCTTAATTTTTCCAGCAGCAATTTCACGTAGAGCGGTTACAACTTCCTTGTTCTTACTTCTAACAAGAGACTCTGCACCTTCTCTTAATTGTTTAACTCTTTTAGTTGCTAGGTGGACAAGTTCGTAACGATTTTCAACTTTTTCTAAGCAATCTTCGATGGTAATTCTAGCCACGATATTCCCCCAAGTTTTAGACTCAATGCGTAATATATAGGTACTATAAGAGGCTAAAATTAGATAATTAATCAGCCGATGTCAATGAATCTGGCCTCATTAGGGGACATTTAATGCATGTATTCCTAGATGGTCAAGCTGTTGAATAATTTGTTCGCGTCGTGCTCTGGAGTTGTGTGTTAGGCATAGATTCTCAATAGTTAGCTCAAATGGAGTTAAGATTACTGACTCAATCTTGTTTAGTTTGGATAATTTGGCGTTAGTTTCCTTGAGAACCCCAAAAATATATTTACGAAAATGGGGATTGGATACCATCTCAATAAAGGTATCCGGTGAAGGACCCGCTACATCTTGGAAAAAGCTGGCAATTCTACTTGGGTCGAAAGCAAGAACTGCCGTTATTTTATTATTTAAAAGGGTGACCAATGCGTGGGAGATAAACTGGTTTTCTTCAAGATCGCTTTCTATAAATTGGGGATAGATTATTTGTCCGTCAGGCAAATGAAAGCAATGAGATTTTCGATCTAAGTATTTTAAATAACCTTGGCGTGTGAATTCTCCAAGGTCGCCGGTATAAAAGAATTCACCGTCAAATTGGTTCTGGCTACTTACTTTGTAATAACCACTAAATATTGACTGCGTTTTTATCAAAATTTCCCTATGAGGGGACAATTTAATCTGATTATTTTTTATAGGTAAACCAACAGAATTTGGAATTTGCTTATAGGGAGGATTTACTACACAGGGGCCGCAGGTTTCCGTGAGGCCGTATCCTTCAAGAACCAAAATATTAGAGTTCCGAAATAGATTGAAAACTTTTTCAGATAGTATACCGCCACCTGTGATAATTAATTTTAGCCGTCCACCAAGAAAATTATGTATGCGCTTATAAATTAAATTATAGGCTAAGTTTCTTTGCAAAATCTCATTAGTTGATGGTGAGAGGTCGTGATCAATTTTTGAGAAATATTTCTGTGAAGCACCGTCGGCCCAATTAAAGGAATTATCAATTAGAAGAGGATTGCTCTTAAAATAAGATTTCTTTAGACGATAGTAAAATTGCTTAAGTATTTTAGGGAAAGCCAACAAGCATGTTGGAGAACTGATGGTTAGATTTTCAACTAAAGTACTTCGAGAAAATGAAAAAATAGTCTCATTGTAAAAGACTAAATGAATGAGTGAGTTTATCTTTCCCATGACATGACTAAGGGGCAAAATTTGTAATGTTCGGTCGTTTTTTCCAAAGGTAGTAAGAAAAGATTGCTCTAGATTATGCAAAGTAGAAATGTACGCACGATGGGAAATCATGACGAATTTTGGATCATCGGTGGTTCCAGAAGTAAGAACAAAAGTAGCAATATCTTCACCAAAAACATTAGAACATCTTTTCAAATATCCTTGGTAGTCACTTTTTAATAAACCCTGTCCGAGAATTTTAAGGTCTTTGAGATTAAGAATTTGCGTTTGCATCGGAATATTTCTACTAGAACTCTCTTCAAGGCTAATAAGGAATCGAATTTTCGACTTGGATAAAATTTCATTTTGATTTAGTAATTGATCGGCCTTTGAGAGAAATAAAATTTCTGAGTCAGTAAATTCCAAATGTCGGCAGATTTCTTCCGATGAACTATCACTATAAAAATGAATGGTTATTGCACCGATAATCATGCATGCCATATCGATTATATGAGATTGCAGAGAATCAGGAAGATAGATGCCTATCTTGGTACCCTTTTGGACGCCGATATTGATAAGAGCAATTCCAATGGATTCAATTTGAATCTTGTAATTGTGGTTACTCATCATGTTTAAAGATTTTTGCTCAATGAACCCTAAATTACTGCGAGATTCGTTATGCAGAAAAAAATTCTGGAATAGGTCATTAATGTTTTGAATTTTGCTCATATTTTTATAATTTAGCTCAATAATATCGCATGTTTACTTACAAATATAGAAGGAACTTTTTGCTAATGGGAAAATATGTATGTTTATCTAGTAGTAAGAATTGCAGGCTTTGTTCAGGAGTATGGGAAATATTATCTTCAATGCTCATTGGGGCAGTGCTTTTATGGGCACAGAATAGAAGAATGTTTAATCGAGGTAGGTGAAAATAATATAAGGTCAATGGTAGTAAATGAATTTATTTCTTTAGAAGCTATTCCAATTTCAATAATTGGTTCGAGGGCATATTTTAAGTTAAAAAAATATTGGAAAGTTTTGTGATTATCATTTTTTTCCAATATCAACCTTAACTTTGTCTCCAATCATAAAATCGTTAATATCTGTGGCGGGAAAATCATTTCCAGAGAAAATTTCATCTTTCCTGGCTATTGCCGCATTATTTTCAGCGTGAAGGACTTTTAGCTTTCCTATCCTCACATCAAAATTATATCTATTTTTCCCTTCGTAGGGATCGAGGCGTGAAATCGATCTGTATACTGTTAGAACGGTGCCTTCTTTAAGGCCTTGCTGACCACCGAGATTTACATAATAATTCTTTTTTCCAGGCGTATGGCTGTCATCGGTAGTAATATCTTGGCCTATACTGAAGATTACATAATCCTTGGCCGACAAGCTAGGAATAGCTAATAAACCGGCCAGTAAGAGAAATTTTTTCATGCAGGACCTCTCACTGTTGCTGGCTAGTTTATCGGTAGTATTAAAATAAATTGAAAAACCTCTACCTATTCAGAAGTCTATAAAGATTTTGGCAGAATTTTCCCACTTTATAAATAATGGAGAAGATTAGTCAGCTAGCTTCAAGTATTTAATATAATTATTTACCAAATCAGAAAAACGATAATTTTTTAAGCGATTATGGTAGAGGATATAATTTCTCGCATAATATTGCATGATCCAAGGCAGATCATTGTTAATTATGTTTTCCATTCGAACCATCAGTTGGGATTTTTCAGGGCCATCTTGTAATTCCTTAATTTGCTCAAATAATTGGTCAAATTCTTTATTAGAATAATAAGTCGCATTGGGACCAGGAGGGTGATTTTTAGAAATAAGTAGTTGAAGAGAATTTTCGGAATCGGGGTAGTCCATCGCCCAGCCATCCTGCCAAAATTGTAATTTCCCTGTCCTGGCCTTATTTAAAAATCCAGGAAAGGTATTGAGAATAACATCTACGTTGATCCCAATTTTCTCTAATTCGCCTTTGATAAATTCAGCTTGTTGTCTATTAGTGGCTGCATTATCTCTTACATCATAGACCAAGGTGGGTAGACCTTTGCCATTAGGGAAACCTGCTTCAGCTAAATAGGCTTTTGCCTTTTCAATATTATATTCATAGGGAGGACGTGAAGAGGGATTATATCCAGGGATACCTGGAGGATAAATGGAATTGGCCTTTTGGCCAATATTGTTTGTAAAAACTTTAATATATCGGTCTACATCAATAGCATGAGCAATAGCCCTTCTAAGTTTTTGGTTTTTACCAAGAATGGGATCTTTCATATTGAAACTTAGCCACCAGTAAGTTTTCGTTGGCGCAATTTCTAAGGATATTTTATCTTTAGTGAGTTCCTTATTTAACTGGCCGCTAGGATCAATTGCGCTGTCATAGTTATCTTTTGGAATAACCAGGAAATCAATTTTCTTTGCCCTGAAATTTAACCATCTAGTTTGGCTTTCTTTCATAATATGAAAATTAATTCCATCAATAAAAGGAATCCTTTTGCCAGCATCAGTTAATAAATTATTTTCATTAGAGTAGCGGTCACCCTGAGTTGGATAATTGCTTTCATGGTAATCACCAAACTTAACCATTTTCAAATTGGCCAATTTTGTCCAGCTTTGAAGCATAAATGGACCAGTTCCAATAATTTGGTCATCAAGCATGTTATTATAAAATTCCACTGCTTCAAGTGGCATAGGAGAGACAAAGCTCATGGCCAATACATACATAAGCTGTGGGTATGGACTTTTAAGATTAAATATTAATGTATAGTCATCAGGTGTTTCTAAACCTCCGATTTTTAGAGTTTTAAATTTTTCAAAATCAGAGCCCGCTTCTTCTCTGAATTCATCTAAGCCTACAATTCGATTTTCAAATAACCACCAACCATTGCTCCTGGTAGGAATAAAAGCCAAACGTTTGATTTGGGTGACAAAATCTTGGGCCTTTACAGTTCTTTTTTGACCCTTAAAGGCGGGACTAGGATGATAAAAGATATTCTTTTTCAATTTTACAATGTACCGCAATCCTTTGTTTTCAATGGTTGGCATTCCTTCGGCCAGCAAAGGTTGAAGCGTATAGGGCCTTTTTAAATAATGATATTCATATAGTTGTTCATAACCTTGGTAAACGACCGTACCAGAAATGGTGTCATAGGATCTTGCTGGATCAAGTGTGGAAATTTCAGAAGAAAGGGGAATTTGCAGGATGTTGTTGGATGAAAATTGATCTGCCTTACGACATCCAACGACTGATATTAAAAGAAGAATGAGACTTGTAACAAAAAATTTAATACTCATTTATGCACCTATTAAAATTTATTTACTGATTAATTCCATGGCTGCGGAAAAAAACTTTTCCATATTTTGAGAATTCCCAGATCCTTGAGCTAATTCCGACTTTCCGCCACCTTTGCCACCGAGAATTGGACTTAAATCTTTAAGGACATTACCACAGTTAAAAAATCCAACTGGCTTAGCTGTTCGAAGAAGAACGTTTGCTTTATCACCGATTTTGGCAGCGATAACGATTATTCCATTTGGATAATTCGAAACAAAATCATCGGAAAATTTTCTCAAATCCATATCTGCTGGGACTTCAGTAATTAAGACATCATAGTCCTTAATTCGTTTGACCTTTTCGTATAATGATTTTCCTTTTGCCGCTGTGAGGCCATCATTAAGCCTTTGCACTTCTTTCTTGGTATCTTTTAGTTCAGTTAAAAGGTTACCTAGTTTAACAACTGCACGATCCTCAAAATCGGTAATAAGTGTTTCCATTTTTTGCATCAACTCAGAACGTTTAACAAGCCTTTCGATGGCCTTTTCGGAGGTGAGTGCTTCAATCCTTCGAACCCCTGCGCTTAGTGACCCTTCAGAGACAATATTGAAGATACCAATTTCGGAAGTATTTTTTACATGGGTGCCACCACATAATTCGACTGAGAAATTACCCATTTCAAGAACTCTTACTTCATTGCCATATTTTTCACCAAAGAGTGCTGTCGCACCCTTTTTGATGGCAGTTTCTTTATCCATGACGTTTGCACAAACGTCGATTCCATTTTTAATTTTACTATTAACTATATTTTCAACTTCTCTAAGCTCTTCTTTAGTAGGGCCTTGAGGGTGAGTAAAATCAAATCGAAGCCGTTCGCTTGAAACCATAGATCCAGCTTGTTTGATATGTTTTCCTAAGACTTGGGTGAGTGCGGCCTGTAACAAATGAGTTGCAGAATGGTTTCTTGCTGTGAGTGAACGTTTCTTGTTATCAATTTTTATTAAATACTCATGACCAACTGTGAGGGCGTCAGCATCCTTAGATAAATGTACATGTAATCCATCTACTGGTTTCTGAGTGTCAGAGATCGTTGCAATTTGGTGATTATCTTCAAAAATAGATCCAGTGTCCCCGGTTTGTCCTCCGCTTTCTGCATAAAATGGTGTTTTATCAAAAATTAAAGCTGTGACTTCATCTAGTTCAATTTTTTCAATTAATTTAGCTTTCTCTTCTGTCGATTTGTATCCAGTAAATTTTGTTTCACCAAATTTTTCAGTTACTCTATAGAAAGGCGTCTTATCGACAAAACCAACTTGTTTCCATGATTTCTTAGAATCGGCTCTTCTCTTCTCCATTTGGATATCAAAGCCCTTGATATCAACCGAAAGACCTTTGTCTCTCAAAATACTTTGTGTAAGGTCCAAGGGAAATCCAAAGCTGTCATAAAGCATAAAGGCACTTTCGCCTTTTAGAACGGGATTAGATTTCGGATCTAGTTTTTCTTTAGCCATGGATTCATTAAGAAATTTGATACCATTTTCTAAGGTATCACCAAATTTCCTTTCCTCTAGGTCTAGCATTTTCTCAGCCAGAGCAATATTTGCTAGATTTTGAGAGTATTCAGCACCCAAAATTTGAAAAACTGATTTCGCAAGTTTTGCAAGTGAACCTTTTGGGGCTTTCAGTTCCCCTAAATGTCTAACTGCTCGACGAATTATTCTTCTTAAAACATAGCCTCTACCCTCATTGGATGGGATAACTCCATCAGTAATGAGCATCGTTGATGCGCGAGCATGATCAGCAACAACTCTGAAATTAGTCTTATAATTTTTGTCACTATAGGACTTACCAGTAATTTTTTCTAATTCATTTATGATAGGCATGAAGCAATCAGAATCATAATTCCAATATTTGCCTTGTACGATTGCGGCAATTCTTTCTAGGCCTGCACCTGTATCAATACTTGGCTTCGGAAGTGGATGAGTACCGGAATCGGACTTTTCAAATTGCATGAAAACTAAATTCCAGATTTCTACATATCTTTGATCATCATCTAAAAGATCTTGGCCAGGTTCTGGGGTAAATCCTGGAATTGCATATTCAGGGCCGTGATCATAAAAGATCTCGCTACAAGGCCCGCATGGACCATATTCTCCCATTTCCCAAAAATTGGTTGAATCATCTTTTTTGAAAATTTTTTCAAGTGGTATCCCAATATCTTTATGCCAAATATTAAGTGCTTCATCGTCACTTTTGTGAACTGTTATAAAAAGGCGGTCCGCTGGAAGTTTAAGTTTTACCGTTAAAAATTCCCATGCCATTTTTATTGCATCTTTTTTAAAATAATCACCAAAAGAAAAGTTCCCAAGCATTTCAAAAAAAGTATGGTGTCTAGCGGTATAGCCAACATTTTCTAAATCATTATGCTTTCCACCAGCACGGACACACTTCTGAATAGTAACGGCGCGGCGATTAGTAGGGATCGCTCGACCAGTAAAATAGTCCTTGAACTGGTTCATGCCAGCATTTGCAAAAAGCAGAGTTGGATCATTTTCTGGTATTATTCCACTTGATGGGTGTTTCAAATGTTTGTGTTCTTGAAAATAGTCTGAAAACAACTTTCTAATTTCAGCAGATGAAATAAATTGAGGCATAAATTTGCTCGCTTAAATCGTTAAAATATTAGGCAGGATTCTAGCAATAATTCTTTAGATTTTATAGAAATTGATCGTGGCGATGGATTCCGGAGGCCATGTTTTTTTGTTTAAATTTATTAAAATGAATCTATTTTAAAATCCTCAGTCGTATTTTCAGACCAAACCTCTTGAATCAGTGCATCAAAGCTCTGTATTTCAGACCAATCTGCGGCAATTCCTTTGGAGGCAATGGCCCTGCAAGCCTTCTGTTTGTAAGATAAAAAGTTCCCGGCCCTATTTTTGGCCTTCTGGCATAATTTGCGAACAATTTTGTCTTTAGTTTCAGAAATTTGAATTTGATCGGATTCTTTTAGGGAATCAAAAAGTTCCTTAATAACTTTTGTAGGTTTCCTTGAAACTTCGATTGAATGGTCATCTAAAAACGTTTCTTCATCGCTGGTAATTTTATTTGGCAAATTTGTATTGGAACAACCGACATTATTGAGCTTACGCTTTATTAAAAGTCGGGCGATTACCTTTTGACTTTTACCATTTGCGAGCTCTCGTTTAACAAGAGATTCAATGAGCCTTGTGTCATTTAGATATTGGATATTCTTAAGTCGGGCAACAGTTTCTTCAATTTCTGTTTCATCAAAATGGCGTCCAAGGAGTTTTATTCTTAGCTCGGCTTCGGAATAATCTTTAGACTTTAGAAATCGAATGGATTGTTCAAATGCAGAATTTCGGGCCCTGGGGGAAGAATTCTCTTTCGCCGGGCCCTTATTTTGTGGTTCTTTCATGAATTAGTGAACTGATTTCTTGGCCTTTTTAGGTGATGCTTTTTCCTCTTCAATTTCACCAGTTTCCAAATTAACTTTTTGTGTATCTTCAACTAGGCCGTGTTTTACTAAAACTTTTTGTCTAATTTCTTCCATAATTGCAGGGTTTTCTTCTAAATATTTCCTCGCATTATCTCTACCTTGGCCAATTTTGTTACCGCTATAGGCAAACCATGCTCCGGCTTTTTCAACGATACCTTGCTCACTGGCGAGGTCAAGAATGTCGCCACTTTTAGAAATTCCTTGTCCGTAAATTATATCGAATTCAACAGATCTAAATGGTGGTGCAACTTTATTTTTTACAATTTTTACAGTCGTTCTATTTCCAATTACGTTATCGCCATCTTTGATTGCAGCTGTTCTTCTGATATCCATACGAACAGAAGCATAAAATTTTAGAGCATTTCCACCAGTTGTCGTTTCTGGATTTCCGAACATAATCCCAATTTTCATACGCAACTGGTTAATAAAAATAACAGTGGTATTTGAGCGAGAAATGGAACCAGTAAGTTTACGTAGGGCTTGCGACATTAATCTCGCCTGAAGCCCCATGTGTGAATCGCCCATTTCACCTTCAAGCTCCGCTTTAGGAGTTAATGCAGCAACGGAGTCAATAATAAGAAGGTTGACTGCTCCAGAGCGTACAAGCATGTCAGCAATTTCTAGAGCTTGTTCGCCACTGTCTGGCTGCGAAATAAGTGTATTGGGGATATCAACACCAAGTTTAGAGGCATAGGAAGTATCAAGTGCATGTTCTGCATCAACAAAGGCAACAGTTCCACCTTGTTTTTGTACTTCAGCAGCGATGTGAAGAGTTAAAGTTGTTTTTCCAGAAGACTCAGGTCCAAAAATTTCAACGATTCTTCCTTGGGGAATACCACCGATACCTAGCGCAAGGTCTAGTCCAAGGCATCCAGTTGAAATGGCGGGAGTCTTTGGTGCTTTGGATTGGTCTAGTTTCATTATCGCACCTTTGCCAAATTGCTTTTCTATTGCGGCAAGTGCCATATCTAGAGCTTTGATTTTGTTTTCTTGGCTGGGTCCTTCTTGCGTACGAAACATAGTGACTCCTTATTAATTTCTTATGTAGTTATGATCTAAAGTAAATTATTTCGTTCGAAAATACTTACTAAAATTCTATAAAAAATAAACTGCAAAATTTTTTTATGTCTATTTTTTATAACTTCGCTAAATTTGACTCGTTGCAAACTTTGGAAGAAAAAAATTTCCCATAAAAGTTTCTTATATAAAAAGGGTATGCGTAAGTCGTGCGTAAGTCAACACATTTTAAAAATAGTTTTGAAATAATTTAAAAAGGACTAAAAATGTTAATCCGCCCATCAATCCGGCTACAACATCATCTAGAATTATGCCAATTCCATTTTTGAACTTTCTATCAACATAACCTACTGGTCCAAATTTACCAATATCAAAAAAGCGAAACAGGATGAACGCAATAATGGGTTCTGACCAATGAATTTGTGGAAAAAATAGCCAACAGGTAAGCATACCTATGGCTTCATCAATTACGATCCATTGAGCATCTCCAATACTAAATTTCCGAATAAGATTTTCGGCCATGAAGCTGGAGGCAAGAAAGAGCATAGTCAAAGGAGGTATTAAAAATAAGAATGGAACTTTAAAGTGGAAGGTAAGATAAAGTAATGGAACACAGGCCAGGCTTCCCATGGTTCCCGGGGCTTTTGGAAAAAAACCTATTCCAAAAAGGGAAAGTATAATAACATCGGTTCGCCATCTATTAATTTTTTTATCGGGCGTCATTAAAACCTCGAACTTATATTAGGATTATAATATGGATAGACCATCCTATTTGTCCAAATTCCTTTTTGATTGGGATATGCTCGAAGTTGTCGTCAATGGTCGATCCTCATTAGATGCCAAATTCTTTCTTGGAACCCTTGATTCAAAAGAAGAAATTCTTAATTTTTTGAAGGGATATGGTATTGACTATAATGACCCCGTCAATAGAGCTGAATTATTTGGAAATTTTCAAGAAGCGCTTCAATTCATAAGAAGATATTTTTTAAAGGAAGGAAATCCTGATGGCTTGGATTTGACCATTCCCAATTCGATTTTAATGATAACGGACATTAGCGAGTTATTCGTACTGGCCACAAAAAATAAGGCAAAAGAAAGTAAGGATGACCATCTTTGGTCTGAAATTATCCTTAAGGTTATCCATACAATCATCCACATGGATAAGGATTTAAGAACGGGATATTTTCCTGCAATTCAGACTCAAATTTTCGACAAGTTTTACAAACATGTGACAAGAGATAGTAAAGGACAATTGTTTTTGGGGGCGGGAGATGAATCTATACCTCTTTTTGATTTTCAGACCAAATCCAAAAAGACTAGAGAAAGCGTTCTTATAAAGTTGTTACATAAACCAGAAAATGTGGCAGAGGAATTATTTGATAGAGTAGGAATGAGAATTGTAACGCACAGTAAACTGGATATAATTAAGGTAGTTCAATATTTGATTAGGAAAAGCATCGTCATACCCCACAATATAAAGCCTTCGCGCTCTATCAATAGAATAATTGATCTGTCTGTTTTTCGAAGGAAGTTTAATAATTTATTGAAATTAGCTTTAAAAAACAATTTAAGTGAAGAGGAATTTATTTTTCAATTAAATTCTATAGCTGAAGAGTCTGCTGGAAAACTAGAGGAAGTAGAAAAGAAAAATCCACACTCGTTAAATACATACAGGTCTATTCAATTTACTTGTCGCCAGTTAATTAAACATAAGAATCCATTTTACCAAGAGTTTTTAGAAATAAAAAAACTGGCCAAGAATCAATTAGATGAAAATGATTTGGCAAAGAGGTTTTATAATTTGGATACATCTTCTTTAACTAAGGAGATTGTTTTTTTCTATCCTTATGAAGTCCAAATTGTTGATGAGGGTGTGCATAAGAAAAACACTGAGGGAGAGGCTTCTCACGCAGAATACAAGAAATCTCAGTTAAACCACGCTACACACAGGTTATTTAAGAAGTTGTTGGCGTCGAAATCTCGAGGCGCTTCAACATAGGTTTATGCTTTGAAAGAAATCGAGTAATCCTTTCATTAATTAGTTCAGGAAAATCGGCCTGAGGAACGTGACTCCCATTGTGAACAATATATAACTCAGAATTCTTTAAATATTCTTTAATCATCATTTGGTGTTTGTTAGGGATGATACTGTCTTTGTCACCACCAATAATTAGGGCAGGGACATTAATTTCTTCGAGGCTATTTATAATATCGTGATTGGTCATCTCCTCAATTAATTTATAAAAAAGCTCGTAGGGCAATTCACCTAAAAACTTCATGTAACTTGTGATGAATTCATTGGTAACTGTTTTTGTATTAAAGCCACCTTCATGAACCATCTTTCTAATTAAAGGGTTCATATAGCTATATTTCCATAGAAATCCAAACGTGTGCGGGATTTTCTGTGAAAGCCATTGCAAGGTGGGGAACGTCATGTCAGAAATATTGCTATTAAACATTATCTGCTTCGGGCCCAGAACAGTACCTGAGATTAATACTATCTGAGAGACCATATCTGGGAAGCGTCTTGTGAATTCAAGTGCAACATTTACACCCATGCTGTGGGAAATAAGAATACAGTTTTTGGCTTTTAAATGGTGTAGGAGATGATGCAAATCACTCGTGATATTTTTGAAGGTAACACTGTCTAGATCCTCTCTTCCAGAAGACGCAAAATGGGCCCTAAAGTCATGTGTGATTACAGGAAATCCCAGCTGGTCAAAATAAGGAATTTGAAAGGACCATTGGTGATTACTGCAAACGAGTCCATATATAAAAACGATGGGACGTTCTACAACCTGAGTTTGATCTGGATGAAAATTGCAAGAAAAGAAAATACGAGTACTTTCAGGCGTATAAAAATAATTTGAATATTTATTTTTCATTAATTAAATCTTTTTCAATTTCAAGTAATTCTTTTTCTAAGTACGAAAGAATTTTTTCAGCTTCAGGGTTTTTCTCAGTCGTTTCTTTAAGCGAAGCTTGTAATTCTTCTTGGTAACTAATAAATTTAGGAGGAGTGTAGGATTTGATCTTAAAAATTGTCTGGCCAATTTGGATTTCATCACCAGCAGTATGAACTTTGCTTCCAACCACTTTCTTTTTATTTGATAGGTAACCATGTGAATCTCTCGAGGTGATCATTAATCCACTATGAAGCATTTGTATTTTTAATTGTGTACTGGTGATTTCAGGGTCATCAATGATGATATCGTTTGATGAATTTCTGCCTAGGAAAAGTACTCTTCTGTAAGTGGAATATTCACCTACAATATTCTCATCTGGTGAATTAATGAATTCTAGGGTCAACATGGTTATATTGTATTTTCAACAAGATCAGATTTATAGAAGGCAGAAAAATACTTTTCAGGATTTTCAACCTTCAACCAGGAGTTTTGGGCATCCAGCGCAGCCTTTTCCATGAGAGTTGAGTCTATGGATAGATGGCTGACCTTATTAGTCGGTAACTTGCCAGATTGCTCCTGACCAAAGAGATTCCCTTCACCTCTTATACCCAAATCTTCTTCTGCAATTTGAAATCCATCTGTTGTATTTTCGATAACCTTAAGCCTTTCTAGACTTTTAATTGAAATATTTGAATCGGTGATTAAAAAACAATATCCAGGTTTATTTCCACGGCCTACTCGCCCTCTAAGTTGGTGTAGAGAGCTTAATCCAAATCTTTCAGGGTTAAAAATGGCAATGATGTTGGCATTAGGGACATCAATGCCAACTTCAATAACAGTTGTAGCAACCAAAATATTTATAGACCCTGCCTTAAAATTTTTCAAAGCTTTTTCTTTATCTTCTGAATTCATTTGGCCATGAAGAGAGGTAATTTTGAATTGAGGGAAAATCTTTTTAAATTTTTCAAAAACTTTTTCAAGATTTTGCAGGTCTAGTGTTTCGCTTTCACTAATTGCAGGGACAACTATAAATGCTTGTTCGCCCATCTTAATTTTGGAATGTATGAAATTCAGAAATTCAACAAATTGACCTTGCTTTACAATTCGAGTGTATAGCTTTTTTTCTTTGTTTGGAAATTTCTTTATAATACTCAAATCTAAATCACCATATTGCGCAAGTCTTAACGATCTAGGTATTGGTGTTGCGGTCATGATTAGAGTGTGGGGATTTTCACCCTTGCTTAAAATTGCTGTTCTCTGTTCAACTCCAAATTTATGCTGTTCATCAATAATGATTGCCTTAAGATTCTTAAATAAAACATTTTCTTGAATGAGGGAATGGGTCCCAAAAATAGTTTGAATTCGTCCCAATTTAAGATCATTTAAAATTTCTTTTCTTTCCTTTAGACCAGTACTTCCAAGGAGGACTACGGAAGAAATTTGCGGAAACATCATTTTAAAATTTTGAAAATGTTGAGCAGCTAAACTTTCTGTAGGGGCCATGAAAGCGGATTGAAAATTATTTAGGGCAGAAAAATAGAGCAACGAGAAGGCCACTGTCGTTTTGCCACAACCAACATCTCCCTGAATTAAGCGGGCCATGGGGTAACCTCGCTGTAAGTCATTTACAATGTCCTTAATGCAATTTATTTGGTCTTCGGTTAGTTGGTAAGGAAAAGACTTTTCAAATGAAATTAAACTTGTGCTTAGATGATCATAGATGGCTGTTTTCTTCTTAAGATTGGCTTCTTTTCTTACTTGAAACATTATTTGTTGAATAAAAAAATCTTCATAAGCCAATCTTCTTTTTACATCTAACAGGCTCCAGTTATTTAAATTTTTTCCACAGTGAATATATTGTAATGCATCTTTTAAGGTAAATGGTTGGTTGATGCTATCGCGATAAATATTATCTGTAGCGGATTCAATCCCTTCCCAAATTTCTTTTGGAATAGCTTTAATGAGGGCTGAAATTTTTTGAGGCGAAATGCCATTAACGGTGGAATACCGAATGATAGAGTTGTCTTCGAAAGGTCCTATTTTGGGATTAACAATTTGAAGTAGATTTTTAAAAATTTGGAGTTCTCCAAAAAATTCAAACTCTTTTAGAGATGACAATTTGTCTGCTTGATTCTTGTAGGTATTGAACCATTTTAAAGTTAAAGTGGAATCAGAGTTTTTATCTTTTAAGATAGCAGTGCAATTATATAGAAGTGATCTACCTCTGCCACGAGCATAAAAATTCGGCTTTTTCGTAAAATTGATAACAGTGCCAATTCCATGGCAATTTTGGTTTACTTCAAAATTTGAAAAAGGTTCAACTTCAGGTATTTCTTCTTGGGCCAGTGGGAAAAGCCACAGTAGGTCCTTTATTGTGGCAATATCGACCTGATTCAGACTTTCAATGATCGTCTTCTTCTTTTTATCAAAAATGAGTTCGAGTTTTTTGCCGAGTAAATTCACTTTTTTGATATAAATGATATGTTTAATACTTCATATTCAACTGCCCCTTTAGGAGCTTGAACAGTAAAAGTGTCGCCTGTTTCTTTGCCCATGATGGCCTTGCCAAGGGGGCTTTGGTAACTAATTTTTGCTAGTTTAGTGTCCGCTTCATCCTTTCCAACAATCTGATAGGTGATTTCCTGGTCCTTGTCTGCATCAAGAAGAGTAACTGTGGCACCAAAAATCACTTTGGTAGATTTTAAAGTCGTGACGTCTATGACTTGCGCCTTTGCTAGTATGCCTTGGAGTTGGGCAATTCGGCCTTCAACTATACTTTGCTTTTCTTTGGCACTTAAATATTCAGCATTTTCTTTCAGATCGCCTAATGCCCTTGCTTCAGCAATAACTTTTTTTAAATCTTCCCTCTCAACTTTAACGAGTTGATTGAGTTCTTCTTCTATTTTTTTGCGACCTTCAATTGTGATTAATTCTTTTTCCACAAACTCGTCCTTAATCCTTAAACAGGGAATTGGCCTTGGCCATTAATTCATTTTTATCTAAACCCCTATTGGCGCCGCCGTTGGCCAATTTAAAGTAGCTACAAAAATTGGCCGTTTCCTTTTCTACGATTCTTTCTGCCAAGGGCTCTCTGCATAGGTTATATGCTTGGGTATCATAAAAGATACACATTTTACAGCAGTGCGATGAAACCTTGCATTGGGGACATTCCTCGTGCCGCAGCAATCTTTCGCCAGCTTCCCACGGGAGCTTGGTATGGCATTTGTAACAATTGACTTCCTTGGATGTGTTAGTAGCACTGGATAATTCAGCAGAATCCTTAAATAATTTGCTTGCAGCATCTTTTAAAGAGTCATTCATTAAAAACTCCAAGTTTTCGCCATACTTAGGGCGAGACCATCTACTTGGCCTTTATTGTTGTTGGCCTCAGGTTGAATTAATATTTTAGGGGAGTTTCTCTTATTGTATTCCTCGATGGCCTTCTCAAGATTATTCTCATTTCGATATTCTAGAGTTCGAGATATCAAAATGTTAATAATGAGAATAGAAACACCGCCCAAAAGAAGTCTGGTATTATTATCAGACGAGCTATTTGTCAAAATTCCTCCAACTATCATGCCAGAGCCAATACTTCCAAGGACTGTAGTTCCAAAATCAATTTTGTTCGATTTTTGATAGATATCCAGGTAACTCTTGGCGACAGGATCCTTTTCCAGGTGATACCTAAGGCCTTCACCCTTCTGATTAGAGGTATTATCAATAAGGATTTCCTGACCATTTATATTGGCCACTCGGCTGCATGAATCTTGGGCCAAGGCTTGATTAAGAATTAAAACGCATAGTGAAATACGCTTAAGAGTAGAAAGGATATATTTTATTAAATTCTTGTCCAAAAATTCCTCTGCAAAATATTTATCTTATAAAGATCAGTAGGAGATAGTCATTTAATTTTTTGACAGCTACGATTTTGGTCGATCTATTTAAAGCAGGCTAGTAAAAATTTGCCAACATCTATTTGAAATAGGGTACTTATGGATTTAGTTAGGACTGGTATTAATATTTCCAAAGCCATACGAAATGTTGGTCGATTAAGGGAAATTGTTAGTGTTTTTGCACGCAATGGATTTAATCAATTTATTAGTTTAAATATCGTTTCAAAAATTCCTAATTTTGTTCTTCCTCAATCGACGACAGATTTAAAAGCTGAAGCAGACAAATCTCCTGATGGCGGTTGGAGTAAGGTTATTGGTGTTAGGTTAAGGCTTTGCTTCGAAGAGTTGGGTCCCACCTTTATTAAATTTGGGCAATTGCTTTCATCACGTGAGGATATTTTTGATCCAGCATTCATTGAAGAAATGAAGCAATTGAGGGACAAAGTGAAACATATTCCATTCTCAGAGGTAAAGGCTGAAGTGGAATTGTCCTTTGGTAAGAAAATAGAAGACATTTTTATTTCAATTGATGAAACTCCTATTGGGACAGCTTCAATTGGGATTGCTTATCGAGGTAAGTTAAAAGATGGTAGCGAGGTTGTATTAAAAGTTAGGCGACCAAATGTTAAAAAAATAGTTCAGACAGATTATTCCATCATGATGTTTCTTGGCCACCAGCTAGAAAAGGCCAGTGCAGAGTTAAAGTATTTAGGTCTTACAAGAATTTTAAGAGATTTTGCTATCACGCTAAATAATGAATTAAATTTTCATGTCGAAGCTATAAATTGCGATAAGTTCAGAGAGCTACTAGAGAAGATTGATAGAGAAAAGATTTTTTATGTTCCTAAAATAAGAAAGGAATATACCACAGAGCGTACAATCGTAATGGAGTATTTAAAAGGTATTCCCTTTTCAGACTCAGTACGAATCCAACCAAATTTGCCCATTATCCAAGAAAAACTTAATAGAGGCTTGCAATTATTTATAATCTCGATTTTGCAAGAAGGATTTTTCCACGCCGATCTTCACGGAGGGAATTTTTTCTTACTCCCAGATTATAAAATTGGAATTATTGACTATGGAATGATGGGGCACCTGAGTAGAAAAAGCCGACAAAATTTTGTGGCGATCTTATATGCATTAATAACATTTAATTTTGAGAGCTTAATTTACGAATTCCTGGATGTTGCTGAATACGATGAAATACCAGACGTTGAAAAATTAATTTCAGATGTTCGCGAGGCACTTACTCCCTATATCGGCTTGAGTGTAGCGCAAACCAATTACTCTGAATTATTCCATGTTATTATTTCAACCTTAGCGAAGCATCGCCTTTATTTGCCGAGAGAATGGTTTATTATTTTTAGGGGGCTTATAACCTTAGATGGAGTAGGAAGATCCCTTGGTTTGGATTTTGATTTATTTGGCTTAATTGATAAAGACATTAAAAATATTATTAAGCAAAGTGTTGATAAAGACGTTTTAACAGAAGAATTGGTGTGGTCACTCCGTGATATTTTACCAATTACTCGTACTCTTCCGAGGCACTTAAAGTGGTTTTTAAAAGATTTTTCTAAAAATAAATATGCGATAGAAGTTAAGCAATCGGGCTATCAGAACGAAATTAAGGGGCTCTCTGACTCCATTACTTTTGCATCATATGTATTCATGTCCAGCGTATTTTTTATGGCAGGATTCTTTGTTATGTTTATAAGTGGAGCAAAGGATTTTACCGATCTTCCGAGAGGAGCATGGCTTGTGTGGGCCATCGGCATTCTTATTTTTATAAGAGGAAGAATTACACTAAAGCATTAAATGCTATCTGCTCCCGAAATTAAAAATTTATTTGAAATATCACTATTGAGGTGATTTAAGAGGTCCTTTTCGGATTCAATATTTACATTGAAGAACCATGAAGCTTTTTTAGCATCCTCTAATTTAAATAGCCCCAAGTAAACTGAACCAATAATTTGACTATCATTAATATTTTTTAGTGGTGACCAGACAATTGAGTCTTTTAAAAAAAATGGTTGATCGGGTATCCCAATCTCGTAAATAACACCTTCCAAATCTTGGCCTTTACTTTTAAATGCATAATTTTTAATTTCCCCGATTTGATTTAGATCTAAAAGGCATTGGACGCTAGAAATTTTACGGATCGAGTTCCATTCATTAATGTCCCTGGAAAAATGAATAAAGTTATTTTCTATATTTTGAGTGAATATTTTTTGAATAATTCTAAATTCATCATCTGTTAATTTATCCATGGATTTTATTTTCAAATAATTTGAATTGTAGGTTAATTGTGGGGAAGTCTTAAAAATATTCACATAACCAGCTTGAAAGAAATCAAATTTCTCATAAAATGCATTTTTATCAGACCACAGAATACTAATAACAGATTTTGAAAATTGTGCTTTATTAACATACTCGAACATTTTCTTCATAATGCCGGTACCTCTGTGCTCCTTGCTTACACAAATGCCACCAATGAGTCTTATGGGAATGGACTTCTCCTTATATTTAAGATTTCTAAATTTAGTACCAAAATGCCCAATTACCTTATTGTTACTTAAAAAGACGAAGCAGTTTTCCCAATTGTGGGAGCCGAGCAGGGGGTAAAAGTCTATTTCTGGGCGATTGGGGATTTTGTATTCCAATGAATCATAAATTAAATCAAAAACCTGACTAGCTAGCTCTGGTTTTTCTTTTAATGTAACTATTGAAAATTGCACATTCATTTGGTCCCATTATCTCACACAAATTGATATTAATTTAGAGAAACGGCAATTTTTTCTGATCGAAGTAGTTTAATTAAAATTAATCAAGCAAAGAAATTAATTAAACGATAGGCGGTTGAAGGTGTTTTTCTGGAATCACTATGTGATTTGGAAAGACAAACCCGATTGGTCAGGATGATCAGTCGGTCCCGTAACAAGGAGGACAACATGGGACTTCGTATTAACACGAACGTCGCCTCGCTAAATGCACAAAGAAATTTGTCGCAAACAAAGCTGGCGATGGACAAGACACTGGAAAAGCTGTCGTCAGGACAGCGAATCAACAGGGCTGGTGATGATGCCGCAGGTCTAGCGATCTCGGAAAATTTGAAGGCTCAAATCAGAGGTTTAGGACAAGCAGAAAGAAACGCTCAAGACGGTGTTTCACTTGTGCAGATTGCAGAGGGTGCTTTGGCCGAGGTCTCAAACATTCTGATCCGCTTGCGCGAACTTTCAGTTCAAGCAGCTTCAGACACTATTGGCAACACAGAAAGAAAATTTTTGAATGTTGAGTTTGAACAGCTTACTTCAGAAGTTGATCGTATTGCCAATTCAACAGAATTTAACCGAGTACCACTTTTGAACGGTACTGGTGCAGTATTTGACATCCAAATCGGTACTCGAAATGATCCTATAAGTGATCGTTTAACATTTGATGCTTCATCAGCTGATGTTAACGTAGCTGCTCTAGGATTAAATCTTGCTTCCGTAGCGGACAAAATATCTTCACAAAATTCACTTTCAGCAATTGATCAGGCGATTATTTCGGTTTCTGGTATTAGAGCAGATTTTGGTGCTCTTCAAAACCGACTTCAATCGACTATTAACAATATAGCTGTAAGTGTTGAAAACCTTTCTGCTGCAAATTCACGTGTGCGCGATGCTGACATCGCCTTGGAGACCGCAGAGTTAACAAAGAATAACATTCTAGTTAATGCTGGTACTTCAGTTTTAGCACAGGCCAATGGTTCGACAAAGAATGCCTTGAACTTGATTCAAGCTGCTTCGAATGTCTAACGGCGTTGAATTTGCTGGAGAATGAGTTTTGCTTTTGATTAAGTGAACTCAACAATTGACCATCCTGCAATGGACAGTTGTCTGATCGTTATATCGATGGGTAGATCGATCTCTGATCAGTGTAGTGGATTTTTAAATTATTAACAACTTATCAGATAGGAAATCTGATTACGAAACAGGAGGTTTTTTATGTATAGAGGAGATTAACCATGGGATTAAGAATTAATACCAATGTGCCTTCGTTAGCAGCGCAAAGATCGCTGAGTCGGAACTCTACTGCCCTCAATGACAATTTGAGAAAATTGTCCTCGGGTGAAAGGGTGACTCGTGCAGGTGATGATGCTGCGGGTTTGGCCATTAGTGAAAACTTAAAAGCATATATACGAGGAAATAGACAGGCCGGTAGGAATGCGGGAGATGCGATCTCTCTTGTTCAGACCGCAGAAGGTGGACTAAATGAAATTTCAAGTATCGTCATCAGACTTCGAGAACTTGCAATCCAGGCAGCGTCTGACACGATCGGTGATACTGAAAGGACTTTTTCAGATATTGAGTTTCAACAACTCAAAGATGAAATTGACCGTATCTCACGATCATCAGAGTTTAATGGTACCAAGCTACTTGACGGAACTGGTGGGGTTTTGGAATTCCAGATTGGAACGAAAAACGATCCAGTCCTTGACCGCCTTACGTATGATGGCACGACAAATAATGCAACTCTTGTTTCCCTTGGATTGGCCGCAGAGGCGATCAATTCAAAGCTTGGATCTCAACAATCGTTGCAGAAACTTGACGACGCTCTCGTGCGAATTAACGGTGCTAGAGCGAATCTGGGTGCTGTTCAAAACCGACTTGGATCGATCATTAACAACCTCGCGATTAGCGATGAAAACCTTTCAGCCGCTAACTCACGAATTAGGGATGTTGATGTCGCCAGTGAAACTGCTGAAATGACTAAGAATAATATCTTAGTTCAGTCCAGTACTTCGGTTTTGACACAAGCAAATCAGGCGCCAAACATCGCGATCAAACTGATTGGAGCTTAATCTACCCTAATATGCCCATAGCTTTGAATAAAGCATGGGCATATTTTTATTTTTCCGATTAAAATAAGTTCATGGAAGAAAATTCAAACGAAAAAAAACAAGAAAAACCTGCGGATGGTGAAATAACTCCAGAAGAATCTTCTAATGAATCTTCAGTTAGCAATGATTCAAATCGAACAGTATATCAGAAAGATTTTAAAACAATTCTTATTATTGGAGTGAGCTCGATGGTAGGCTCCAATTTGGCAGAGTTCTATAAAAATGATTATCAAATTGTAGGGACCTATTACAAAAATAGACCGTACATTGAAGGAATAACCACGATCCAAGTAGATGTTTTGGTAAAAGAAGAAATCCAATTGGCAATTTTTACCTTTCGCCCTCAATTAGTTATTTATGCAGTGGGATTAACATCCATCGAGGAGTGCTCAGAGAATCCAAATTTAGCCGATGCCTTGAACACAGTAGGATTAATCAACGTTTCAGATTACTGTCAAAGGTACAAAACTCAAATCTGTTTAATTTCTTCGGCGTTTGTATTTGGTGGCAATAATAAAGACTATATAGAAATGGATATTCCCGATAGCAATACGACTATGGGAAAGACAATTGCGGCTTCAGAATTTTATATTCAAAAGACGAGTTTGAATTATATTGTTTTTAGGTGTTGCCGACTGTATGGAAGAGGAACAAATCAATTAAAACAGAATTGGTTTGAAAAAATGCAGAAATTAATTTGTTCGAGTCATGAATTTACGATGGACAACTTTGTAAAATCTGGCTTTTTAAATGTCGATTTTCTTGCACTATTAATTAAATTGGTCTTTGAAAGCCAGGCAACTAACAGACTATTCCAAATCTGCAATGCAGATGTTTTAAGCATGTATGAGTTTTCTCAACTTTATGCAGAAATATTTAGTGAAAATAAAAATCAAATTAATAAAGGACGATTTAATTTTCCTCGAATAAGCACTATTAGCAGTGTTGAAAAGAAGTCAGAAGAATTTTTTTACAAATTGGATACCACTAACATTGAAGGTTATCTGAATATAAAAATGCCTTCTATTGAAGATTCATTGAAGTATACTTTTCAAAAATTTAATGGAGCAAAAAAAGGTTTTCAAAAGGGCAAAGGGGTTACTTTTATTTAGCCGATTGGCGAATAAACTCGGTAACGTAATGTCTCACCATTGCATCTAGATCGACATCTTCGCCTTGAAATTTCCAGAGAATTTTATTAAATGGTCCTACATGAGCCTTGATGTCATGGGTTTGATTTATGGCCCCAAAGCTATCGAATTCAGTCAGTCTAGGAGCATAAAGGTCTTTGCCATTCACTAAGAATCCAATGGAAATCATATCATTGGCCTTTCTGGCAAAGACCATTCGAAGCGAATTTCTAAATAGCATGAAATCGTTTACAGTATTGGAGATCTTAAAAATTTTTATGTGATTTATTTGAGCCGCGCCACCACGACACTCATTAAAGCGATTTATTAATACCTCTATGCGATCACGCAGGTGATTCATAAAAGTAATACTTGCCTCTTCAAGCAACATATTTGAATCGAGGTGGTTATTGATGATAACCACGCCAGATTGATCCATGTTTAGCTCTTCGTAGGCTAAGTTTTCGACCCAATTATTTTGTAAGGCATAAGGAATAATTTCCATAACTTTTAGTGTTGACGATAAAAGCAATCACGTCAACAACTTAAAAATGTCTGATCAAAGGGCTTTGGTAATTTGAGATTAATTAATGAAGGATCTTCGGTTTGTATTCGGTTCGTTTCCGCCCGTCTTTTGACAGGTGGATGCAGTAGGTAGCCACTTTAGGCTTCCCGCTATCAATTGTCTCCAATTGGCGGGCTTGCTCACCATGGCCAGTGACCGCTTCCGAAACGTTGATTGTAGGGCAGAACAACTTCAACAAACCGAAGACCCAAGGGCTATTTTATCAGCTTTTGAGGAATTGGAATACGGGCAATCTTGGTTAAATTACATCATTGTTTTATTGTAAAAACAGGCACATGACGCATGTTGTAGCAGGTGTGGGGATGGGGTATAATAATAGATGTAAGGACTCGACTATTAAGAATGGTTTAAAGATTTTAGATGGTTGAGCCGATAAGTTGGGGCTTGTATAGGGTTTTCCCTTTTCAAGTACTTGATTTTACTTAGGAGGAGCCTCTATGAAAGATAAACTACTCGCTTTCCTTAGAGATGAGGAAGGGCAGACATCGACAGAGTACATCCTGTTGGTCGCCGTTGTGGCAATGATTATCTTTAAATTTAAAGGCATTGCTGAGAACAAGCTAACCAGCTTGACTGACAAGGTTTTTGGTAAAGCCGAAAGCATGCTCGATAGCAACTGATTTTTGCCAAAATTTTCTATCGCGCATGACATGAGTTAGTTAGTTAATTGGCTTCTTTGACCTTTATGGGATGGTTTTATTTCCAGTTGGGAATTATCGTCCACTCTTTGCCTACCATCTTCTTACCCAGACAATTGATTCATAGGTAATAGTCCAAAGGTGAGATCTTATGAATCAAGTTGGGCCAAAGCAAAGTTTATTTTTCAATGAACGAGGTCAAGCAATAATGGAATATTTGATGATTATTCTATTTATTGCATTCTTGTCTGTGAAAATGGTGACCGCCTATAACAAAATTTTGGATACCACATTTAAAAGTCTCGCAAAGGTGTTAACACAACATTTGAATATTGGAGTATGTGAGAGCCGTTGTTTTTCAGATGGTTACCAAAATAAATAATGATTTCAATAGCCGTATATATTTTCTTACTAATTGAACTTTTGGCCATATCTTATATCGATTTCGTGTGGAAGAAGATTCCAAATTCTTGGGCCATATTGAATATCTTTTGTTTTGTATTTTTTTTATTTTTTTATCCTCAATCTTACTCTTTCACAGTAGCCACATTTATTTATTCGTTTGCATTTCTTGTTGTAGGTTTCATTTTATATCTACTTAAAATAATGGGACCAGGTGACACCAAATTTTTATTTTCCTTTTATTTGTTAGTCCCAGCGACCATGC
>Ga0172372_10001415_pt1 | contig 37203 bp, 30 predicted proteins | sample LakKiv5m_2_FD_114544 | JGI IMG/M metagenome (GOLD analysis project Ga0172372, IMG submission 114544) | Freshwater microbial communities from Kabuno Bay, South-Kivu, Congo - kab_092012_9.5m | ecosystem: Environmental > Aquatic > Freshwater > Lake | place: Democratic Republic of the Congo...
GGCGACGTATATGAAGCTTTAGGTATTATCGATTACATTCGATCACTACCTGTACCTGTTAATGTTATTGCGCGCGGCCGAGCAATGTCCGCTGCTGCATTGATATTATGTTGTGCTACTGGATTACGTGGCGCATCGTCAAATACCACTATAATGGTTCATGAAGCGTCTGCAGAAATTTTCGGTAAATCAGGTGACATCAAAGCAAATGCCGATCATATTGATATTTTAGAAGAAGAGTTTTATAAACTACTAGCTTCAAAATCAAATCAGGATGAAGAATTTTGGAGAAAGGCATGCAGAAAAGATTTTTACATGACAGCTGAAAAAGCAATGGAATTAGGACTAATCGATAAAATAATTTAACGTATGAATAATATAACAGAAAAAGAATTAGAGCAACAATGGTGCTTGTTAATGGAAACCATTGAATTGTATGTTACAGGTGAACGAAAAGATAAATTAGTTAGTTTATATGAGTCGTTAGCAGATCGAATTTGCACAGCGCCTGCCTCGTCACATTCTACGCGACATAATTGTTTTCCCGGAGGATATTTAGACCATGTAAATCGTGTAGTACGTACTGCAATTAAATTGTATCATGTTTGGCAAGATGAAGGAGCGGACGTGACAAAATATACTTTAGAAGAAGTGGTATTTTCAGCATTGAATCATGATTTAGGTAAAATTGGTTCGAAAGAAGAAGAATATTACATTCCAAACGATTCTGATTGGCATGTAAAGCGCGGACAAATTTATAAAATCAATCCGAATTTGCAATTCATGAAAGTTCCAGATCGTAGTATATTTTTACTACAACAGCATGGCGTTTCATTTTCAGAAAATGAATATCTAGCAATTAAGCTTCACGATGGATTGTATGGTAAAGGTAATGAATCGTATCTTATGGCCGGTCAACCTGAGTTTGCATTGAAAACAGATTTGCCGATATTGCTTCATCACGCCGATCATTTAGCTACTTTAATCGAATCTGCTAGTCATTCAAATGAAGTTGTAGAAGTAAAGACTTTACCGAAAACGAAAATGTCTACAATTAATAACCCTAAAGTCGACGATTCGTTACGAAACGCACTTTCTAATTTATTTGGAGAATGAATATAATACTAATGTTATTGCTGTTAGTAACGTCAATTACTACAGTATTTTTAATTGTTCGATCAATACAGTTATTAAAATCTATAGATCGACTAGAAGAAGATGTAAATTACTTAGAAGAAAGTATTTTTAGCTTCAAGGAAAGATTAATGCAGGCTCAGATACGAATGAAAACAATCGATATTCGCGGAGCATTTGAATCTGATGATGAAGTTGGTTATGTATTTAAAGAACTTCAAGATATCATTACGGATACAAATAAATTTATAGAGGAATTATATGAGCGAAACGACAACGAAGAAAAAATCTAAAAATTACTTTACTAAAGAAACGGAAGATGCAATTTTATTGTTTAATCAGTTAGAAGACAATTCCGAGCGAAACAAATTGTATGAAGAAAAAATACGATATGCATTTGAAAAGCTAGCTGAAAATATAATTCATACTTTTAAGTTCTATTACTTTGATATTCCGTATGAAGATGTAAAGCATGAAGTAGTAGCGTTTCTAAATGAAAAGATACATAAGTATACAGACCCAACCAAAGGTAAAGCATTTTCTTATTTTTCAATAGTAGCAAAAAATTACCTGATTATTCACAATAACAATAATTACGATACTCAGAAAAATATCGAAGCTCCTGAAGTTATAGATGATACTCGTAATATAGTAAATGAAGTTACGCGAAATGAAGATGTAGAAGAAAAGTCTGAATTCATGGACATGTTTGTGCAGTACATGGATAGAAACTTAACTTTGTTTTTTAAAAAGCAAAGCGATTTAGCCATCGCCGATTCCATTGTTGAACTTTTTCGAACCAGAAAAAATATTGAAAATTTCAATAAAAAGGCTTTGTATATTTTAATTCGAGAACGTACTGGAGTTAAGACTCAATACATTACTCGAGTTGTGCAAATAATCAAAGCACTGTATATGGAAGCTTATCATCGATATCGAGAAAAAGGAGTTGTTTACATAGATTTATCTAATTACTATAAAAAATCTGAATTCCTTGAATAAATACATATTTATTTTAAAGGATTTATGGCAAACTTCGAAATTGAAATTTTCAAGGGTAAAAGTTTTTCAGGTTTAATGAAAGACATTTATTCTAATAGCTCGAAAAAAGATCGACAAATAAATTTACTAATTGCTGAACTCAAGCCTTTAATTAAAAATGTAGGTGATGCAACGATAATCGTACCTTTAATTAAAGATTACCTAGAAGTCGGTGTAAAAAATGATGAACATTTAGTGAGACTAGCTGCTGTAGTTCAGCGGTTAGTTTCAACACAATCTAAAGTTCAGTCAGATACAGGTGCAGATTGGATATTATCTGAAGAAGAAAAGAAACAACTTCTAGCTGAATTAGATGAATTAGACGATTCAGAAAAAACTATCAATCAAAAAGTTGCAGAGTTAACTTCTAAACAAGATTCTATTGAATCTGAATTAAACGATATTCAAGACGGTTTAGTATAATGTCTAACAATACTTTCAGTATATTAAATAGCGATTATGAGTTAGCGTACGGTTCTGTATTAAATGTACTCTATACAGACGAAAACCCTAATACACCATATGCTGTACAAGTAATAATTTTAGGAGATTTCGTTAAAAAGGCGTTTCAAGATGAAACAGATCCAGAAACTGTTACGGCTATTCCATTAAATACATATTCTACTAGAATTCCACTGAAAAATGAAGTTGTTTTACTAATAAACGCACTGTCAAAAAATTCTACAGGATTTATATCTAGATATCGAACATACTACATCGATGTAGTAGGTCTTCAAGCAAATGTACATCATAACACTTTACCTCTTACCGGAGTTAATGAAAATTCAGAATCGCAAACAAGCGGTAATGCTTCGGAATATGAATCAGCAGAAAATGGTCAAACTACTACGCCAACTGAAACAAGCGATGAAAATGTAATTGATGAAAATTTTCAGCTTACTGAAAATGTTAAATTGATACAACATTACGTAGGTGATACTATTTTTCAAGGTCGATTCGGACAATCGATTCGCTTCAGCTCTACTCAAAAAAACACTAATTTATTTACAAAAGCTCCGAATTGGTCGGAAGGCACTGGCCCAATAACAATAATTCGAAATACAAAACAAACCACGGATACAGGTAAGGTTAATGATTTTGTAACTGAAGACTTTACCAATGACGATAGTGTAATTGTACTTTCAAGCGATCAAAAATTAAATTTCGAAGAAGGATCAAAGGTATCTACATCATTAAACAGTAAAGGAATTACTTCATGGAGAGATTCTGCGTTTGGAGAGTCGTCTCAAATACTACTTTCTTCTAGACGATTGATATTTAACAGCAGTCAAAATGAAATTGTAGCTTTTGCTAAGACCGGTATTGCATTGTCTACGGAAACGTCTGTTACTATTGATGCGCAAGATGATATTTCATTGAATGCAAATCGAGTAGAAATTGGTACAGACGCCAGTGAACAAATGTTACTAGGAAATGCATTTCAGTCGTGGATGGAGAAATTTATTGATACGTTAAGTTTGTTAACGGTAATTACTCCGACAGGTCCAGCCAGTCCATTAACTTCAACACCGCAATGGACGCAAATTGAAACGCTTAAAGCACAACTACCAGATTTATTAAGTGAAATTGGATTTATAAGCAAAACGACTTCTGTATCTACTTCAGACTCGGTTCAGACAGTTTCTGAACCTGTACCAAGGCAGTCAGTAGCAGAACGCACGCAACCAAATGAAGAAAAAGTACAACAGTTAGAATCTGAACCGGCGCCTGTCGATCCGCAAGTACAAGCGTTGATTGATTTGGAAATAACTCGATTCAAATATCCTGGCGAACCCGATAATTTAAATACATAATATTATGGCAAATGGAAATGGCACTGTTCAAGAAGTACAATTTGAAGAATTAACAGACGATTACATTACTCGAGCTACAGGTGAATTCAATAATTTTGTCGCTCCAGTAGCCACTCAAGCACCTGAATTGCCGGAAGTTGAAGATCCTATAGTCGGAACTTTGGTTAATCCACAAGGCTGGGATCAAGCAACGCAATTCGATTATAGTACTATACAGTCACAAATTAATGATGTTGCAGAGAAAATCGCACAAAGGGCTTTAGGTGATATACCAACTGGCGCCGGAGGCAATGCGGACTCTTTAAACGATAAAAACGCGGCAGTAACTGAAAATCCAGCCGTTAACAATACTCCTGCAGGTCCAAACGGTTTTCGTATTACACAAATACAAAGCGATGTAAATAATATATATTTGAAGTCAGGGTTAACGCCCCCATTTCCATGGTGTGCAGCTTCAGTAACTTGGTGGTGGGGTTTTGGATTTCAAGATGCAGGAAAAAGTACGGTAAATATTACAAATTTTCTTCCTGGTACTGGTCCGACTACTAATTCAGATGTATCTTCCGCAGGCAATGCATACGTACCACGATGGGAATATTGGGCTAAAGAAACGCGTCGATTTACTCGATTGCCAGGTGTAGGCTATGCTGCTTTATATAAAAACAGTCTAGCGCCCTACGCTACACACATAGGTGTCGTCGTTTCTGTAGAAAATAGAACGACCTTGACCTTTACAGTCGTTTGTGGTAATGATGGCGCTACTATGGCCGGTAACTATACCAACGCCGCGCCCGGGTCTTCTGGCATACGCTTACGTAAGCATACAGGCATTTCTGGATTTGTCGGGTTCATAGCTCCTATACCATTAAGATGGAACGGTACAGCGTTTAGTCCGGTTTAGTTAATTTAATAAAATTAAATCTTTGATAATTATAATAAAGTAAAAATGAAAAGTAAAGAATTCATTCAGGTATTACGTAAAATAATTCAAGAGGAAGTGCAAACTGCAGTTCGTACAGAATTTAATCGTGCTCGAACAGCTATTACAGAATCTACAACGGAAGAACCTTCATATGTAAAAACTTCTAAAATAAATGCAAAACGAAAATATTCTGAAAATTCCATGTTAAATGACATTTTAAATGAAACAGGAACGTTTAGCGGAGCCTCATTAAACGAGTCCATGTCTTCTGAATTTGACGAATGGCCTACGGTTAGTATGAATACACTGTTAAATGGTCGAGTAGGGAATAAACCAACGGTACCGATGACAGATTTAGATGGCCGCCCAGTAACCAATGTACCGGCCGAAATCGTTAACAACATAACAAAAGATTATTCAGCTTTGATGAAAGCAATTGATCGTAAAAAAGGAATTAGTTAATGGCAATACGCACATCAAATACTCAGGAAAATGCAACATATACTCCAGGAGGACCGACTGCAGGTACAGCTGCTACTGGAACATCCGATGGCTTTGCTCCAAATGTTGTAGTTCCAGGTACGCCTATTGATGTATCGCAACAAGACAGAATTGAAGTTGGTATTGGAGTATCAATACCATTTACTAATACGGACGGCGGTCTATTTCCAATCACATACACAACTCGAGATCAAGCTATATCAAATCTTAAAAATCTTTTATTAACTAGAAAAGGTGAACGAGTATTTTTACCGACATTTGGCACGGACATACAAAAAGTACTTTTTGAGCCGAATTTTGATACTCTTAAAGAAATATTAATTTTTGAAATTGAATCTGCTGTAGAATTTTGGTTACCGTATATTAATATAGAATCTATAAATGTTGAAACGATTGTAGCGGTAGGAGCATCTAAAGAAGAACATGGTGTACGAATTTCCATGGTTATTGGTGTGGCAATTCCAGGGTCTAATATACCTATTACAATTATTGTAACGCCGTCAACAATTACAGTTACTGACACGATAAATTTAGGATAACATGACACAAATACGAAAAGATATTCGTTATTTAAATAAAGATTTCGATCAGTATCGAGCGAATTTAGTTGAATTTGCAAAAACGTACTTTCCGAACATATACAATGATTTCAATGAATCGTCTCCAGGTTCGATATTTATTGAACTTGCAGCGTATGTCGGTGATGTATTGTCGTACTATACCGATAATCAATTGAAAGAGTCGTTGATGTCTTATACAAACACTCGAGCCAATGTCATTTCGCTAGCATCGTCAAATTTCGGATATAAAGTAAAAAATAATATTCCTGCTACTACAGATTTAGATGTATATCAACTTCTACCAGCAAAAACAGTAAGCGGTCAAAAAGTACCTGATTGGGATTACGCTTTACAGATACAACAAAACATGATTGTTAACAATACATTTCGTACTGTAAGTAGTATTAATTTTGCGCAATCAAGTAGTTTTGATCCGACAGAAGTTTCTATTTATCAAGTTAATACAGTAGACAATACTCCGGAATTTTATTTATTAAAAAAGAAAGTAAAGGTAATTGCGGGTACTATACAAACAAGAGACTACGGATTCAACGCTGCAAAACGTTTTGATAAAATTTTAATTCCAGAAACAAACATAATTGAAATTGTTTCAGTTGTAGATTCAGATGGCAATACATGGTATGAAGTTCCGTATTTAGCTCAAGATACTATTTTCGAAACAGTATCTAATACAGTGCAAAACGATCCAGATTTATATGTATACAACAGTGTACCGTATCTACTTAAAATTAAAAAGACAGCTAGACGATTTGTAACTAGATATCGATCTGATGGTACTTTAGAATTGCAATTTGGTCCTGGGGTTTCAGTCGACGATGATGAAGAAATTATTCCTAATCCAGACAATGTAGGTTCTAGTTTAGTGGGACTACAAACTCAATTTGATCGGCCTATTCACCCTTCAAATTTCATGTATACTAAAACATATGGATTAGCTCCTGCAAATACAACATTAACTGTAACTTACACGACAGGAGGGGGCGTTACATCAAATGTAGCGTCAAAAACTTTAACTACAGTATCTGAAATTAATTACGTAACGGCTAATCAAAATTTGAATACGGCCTTGGTTAATAGAGTTCGAGCTTCTGTGGCATGCACTAATCCTAATCCTGCATCTGGCGGTAAAAATCAAGAATCGATTGAAGAAATTCGTCAAAATGCCATAGCAAATTTTGCAGCACAAAATCGAGCAGTAACTGCGCAAGATTATATAATTCGCGCGTATTCGCTACCGACAAAATTTGGTTCAGTAGCCAAAGCGTATGTTCTTCAAGATCAGCAGGTAAGTCCTGAAGATCCTAGTAAAATGATTGCCAATCCTTTAGCCATTAATTTGTATACATTAGGATATGATGCTAATAATAATTTAACGACGCTAAACCCTGCAGTTAAAGAAAATTTGCGAACATATCTTACTCAATATAGAATGTTAACTGATGCTGTAAATTTAATGGACGCATTCATTATCAACATAGGTATACGATTTGAAATTACAGTACTTCCAGAATACAATTCCAATGAAGTCTTATTAAGATGCGTGTCCAGATTGCGAAATATCTTTGACGTTAACAAGTGGCAAATCAATCAGCCGATATTGTTGTCAAGAATGTATACAGAGCTCGATCGAATTGAAGGAGTGCAATCTGTGCCGACGATTCGAGCAGTTAATTTATACGACGACACGTTAGGATATTCTGGAAATGTATATGACATTGGGGCCGCTACTCGCGACGGCACCATTTATCCTTCTTTAGATCCTAGTATTTTTGAAGTTAAATTTCCAGACTCTGATATAGTAGGAAAAGTAGTATCACTATAATTTAAATAAACATGATTTGGTCAGTACCAGCACTAGAAGATGCAACAATATATGAATCAGATCCGTATAGAAACTCGGGTTTAGATCAAGTTTTAGAACTTCGAAAATCAGGAGATAGTTCAACAAACGATTTAGAAGAATCAAGAATTTTAATACGGTTTGATTTAGATGACTTAACTACAGTATTATCTGATAACAGTATATCAATAAATGATATATCTGCCAGTTTAAATTTATACAGTGTACAAGTTTCTGAAGTTCCTAGATCGTACTCCATAGAAGCAAAAGTTCTAGCAGTTTCTTGGTCAAATGGCACTGGTTATTCTACTTCACCGGCCGGAGAAATTTCTGCTACTTTGGCAACAGATGGCGTAACATGGGAATCGACTGCTGGTTCAGGATCGCTTACTTGGAGCGCGTCGCTGTCATCTGGAACTGAATTACAATATAATACATCTTCAATAGGTGGAGGAGTTTGGTATACGTCTTCCATAGCCAGTCAATCATTTAACAGAAAATCTGATGACGACTTGACAATTGATGTAACGCAATTTGTAAAAGATTGGTACAACAATGTATTTGAAAACAATGGTATTTTAGTTTCCTTTAAAAATTCGCAAATTGCAGCTAGCAATTATCCTAATACTACATTGCAATTTTATTCTACAGAAACAAATACAATTTATCAACCACAATTGTTTATTAGTTGGACAGGCAGTGTATCATATACCACTGGATCGCTTTCGACAGTAACTTTTGCAGATAATCCAATTGTTTATTCTAGAAATTTTCGAGGAGAGTACAAACAAAATCGAAAAGTAAGAGTGCTAATAGCTTCTCGAAACAAGTATCCTAGACCTTCATTTGCTCAAAATTCTGTATTTAGTACAGTTAAAGCTTTGCCGCAAAATTCATATTATCAAATTTTAGATGCACATACAAACAAAGTTTTAATTCCATACAGCAATGCTACGAAAATAAGTTCAGATTCTACCGGAGCATATTTTGATATTTATACAACAATGATGTATCCGGAACGATACTATAAATTTGAAGTAAAAATAGAATTTTCTGGAATTACTGAATATTTCAATTCCAATGATTTTGTATTTAAAGTAATAGAATAATGCCTCAACAACGATATACAGATTTAAATACCGGAGGTAACGCTTCATTTTCGCCAAGAGTTGGAAATGAAATATTCAATCCTTCTCCAGGAGATCCATATCAAATTATTGATTTAGATTCTGATACTACAAGAAGGCCTCCAGCTACGTATTACGAACAATGTCAATTTTTCAAATTGGATGAACGATATACCGTATCCGATCGAATAAAATTAGAATCGGTACGAAATATAATAAATGAGCCGTATAAAAAATTAGACTCAGGAACAGTACAAATTGATAAAAATTTAGATTTAGCAAACCAAAGACAATTTGTAAGTTTATTTGCTACTAAAACTACTTATAAAAAAATACGCGAAGCTATTGATACTGAATTTGAAGAATTTGTAGCTCCAAAAGCAGATGTCGTACCATCGTTAGTAAAAGCAATATCTGATTTAGAATTAGATGTGTCAGAGCTATTAGCACAAACTCGTGTTGATACGACTACAATTGCCAGACTTAGACAACAAATTGCAGAGCTTCAGACTCAGTTAGATCTAACGAGAAGGCCACCCGACTTAATTAATGCCGTACCAGATATTGTTACTGCAGGTGGAGGATTGTTTTCTGATAGAACAGGTCGACCTGGCGCGCCAGGGGCACCTCAAATCGGTAATATGTTGCTGTCTAAAAATAGAACAGCGAAATTAATGATTTTATTAGGACCAGTGTCTGATATAAATGGTACTACGAGAATCAGAGCTCGATTGCAAGTGTATTTAGGAGAATTTGATGAAATAGGTAATCCATTACCTGGCACAATACAAACGTTAGGATTTAGCATTATTTCAGGCTCAGACCTTATATTTAATCCTAATAGAACCGATGAAGTTGTAGCCTTGCAATGGTCTAACGCACGATTGCGTTGGGAGTTTTTCGTAGTAGGAACTAACCGACAAATTTGGTCGACTAGTGACTTTACCGGCCCAGCAAATGCGCCTGTATTTCGAGGCAATTCTTCAGTACAAATTACAGACGCTGGTATTATTCAAATAGCTAATGATGGCATACCGCTTTGGTCATCATACAATCGCGGATAAACAATAATATCTAAGTTAGATATTTATTTTAAAGAAAGTAATGTCGTTTTCAAATTACACTAACGAGCAGGATATTTTAAATTCTAGAAATTTAGTTCGTGCAAGTCGACTTAATAACAAAGATACGGAATTTTTAGATTTACAAGCGTATTCTGTACAAGCTACTTACCCAACGCCTCCAATTGTTGAAATGCATGTATATACTTCAGACGGAGTATATATCAATGGATTACATAATATAAGTCAATATACTACAGTAGAATTCAATGACGCTAACAATGGAGATGTAGTTGAACAATATTTAAGTATTAATACTAACGCCGCGTTAGAAGAAATAAACATTGTTCGCGGTCAATATAAAATTGTATACAATACATTATATAATGTCATTGGTTCGTATGAAGGACAAAAGTTATGGGTGTATGAAATTTCTCCTTCAAGACGAGAAGTGCGAATTCGATTAACAGACAATGAAAGTAATACTCTTCGCCGCGAACTTCTTAACTTTTATAACTTTTTCATAGCAAAAAGTAAACAGGAAGATTTATTCAATTCATATGTATTAAATTTTGGATTTAATAATATTTCGCAAATTGTCAATATTCGTTTTGATAGAAGAAATTCAGCGAACCCTGAACTAGTACTTCGATTATACAATCCATTACCAGCAGATATAGAGGAAAAAGATAAATGCTGGATATCATTTGAAGTATCTGATCCAGCATCTACTTCTGTTACAGTAACACCACAGTCTGCTGAACGAACTTTTAGACGACTTTCAGGACCGAATTTTGATTTAGAAGAATTGGATTCGACTTCCATAGCTACAGATTTTAAATCATGGAACGATTTGTTAGGTTCAAATATTACTACTTCGCAACAGTTAATTGATTCATATTTTTCAGGATCGCTATCTGGTGTTAAATTGAATATAAACTATCGTTTATTTGATAATTTTGTACACTATTCTTCTGCAACTGAAAGAGTAAAAAACTTTCATTATAAATTGGAACTGATAGAATACTATTCTGATCAGATACAAACTTTATCGCAAGTTAATGGAGGGGATATTACTAATACAAACATCATTGATGTATTTAGTAAACGAAACAGTGTAGTAAGTAGTTTTGACGATTTTGAAAAATATTTGTTTTTTGAATCAACTGGCAGCAAATTATATACTCACTATGATACGACTGGATCAATCGATCCATGGCCAAAAACGCAACCCATAAGTTTGCAATGGCAACAATCTTTTATGTTATGGAGTCAATTCGGTCAGACATGGCAAGTAGGAAGCGGACCAGATCCGTACGGATATTTTTCAACGCAAGTTCGAACTACTTCAACTCAAGGCAAAACATACTATCAGAATTTGTTAAGTCTTGCGCAAACGTATGATATTAACAATGCACATAAATTAGAAAATGCTATTCCATTACATTTACGAAATTTAGAAGATGCTGATCAGTTTCTTCTTTTCGTGCACATGTTAGGTCATCATTTTGATATATTATGGACGTATATTAATAGTTTAACACTGATACATTCTCGAGAAGAACATCCTAAAGATGGTATGTCAGATGAGTTACTTTATCATGTAGCAGAATCAATGGGATTCAAATTGTTAGATGGTCGGTCTGTATCAGATTTATGGAAATATACAATTGGTGTTGATGAAAATGGAGATTTAATTCAGGAAAATGTTAATGGCAGAACCTCTTTGGCAGATAAAAATTCCACCAGAGAAGTATGGAGACGAATTGTCAACAATTTACCATTTATTCTTAAAAATAAAGGAACGTCTCGTTCAATCAAAGCTCTTTTAACTTGTTTTGGAATTCCATCCACTGTATTAACAATTAAAGAGTATGGAGGTCCGTCAACGTTTACGGACAATGATCATTTTCCTGAATATGAACATGATGTGTATCATTATGCATGGTTATCTGATACAGGAAGCTTAACTGTACCTGTAACTACATACGTTAACGGTTCAGGTAACATTATATCAGCAAATACGCTACAGTTTAGATTTAAGCCTGATAATAATTTTGTATACGGTAATACTACAAATTACAATATATTTTCAGCTACTAGCGCATCTGTCAGTGATGTGTATCAATTAACATTGAACAGATCTGATTTAGTAAATGAAGGCACGATAACATTATTTAATACTGTAACAGGTAATGCAGTTTCAGCTTCAAATGTATACATATTTGACAATAGCTGGCACAATATTTATATTGAGTCAGTTAATTCAACTGGGTCACTGAAAGTATCTAGAACTAAATATGGAAAAACAACATACATAAAATCTGCTAGCTTCAATGGCGATTTAAATATATTTCCGACAACAGGCACTGAAACGTTTACATTTAGTTCAGGTTCTAGAACATTAACTTCTCCTGTAACTCTTCCTAACGGTAGTACAGTTTCAGATTTATCTAAATTTAATGGACATTATCATGAAATACGTATTTGGTCTGGAACTTTAAACGATGCGACGATTCGCGAACATGGAGCATCGCCAAATACCTATACATATAACATAGATCGCATATCGCTTTCGACAGGAGAGCAAGCAGCTAAACCATATGATCATTTGCTGCAAAGATTTACATTGGCAAACAAAGAAATTATCAGTGGATCATTTTATCAAAATTCCATTCACCCAAATCAACATATAAATACAGGGTCTGTTTATTACAATGGATTTACTGATTCAGGTTCAATCAATTTTGAAGGATTTGAAGAACGATATTATACACCGTCGCCTTCATTAGGTGGCAATAGTTTATATACAAATAAAATTCGAATCGATTCTTCCAGCTTTATTCCAGGTAGAACGTTAAATACAAAAACTCGAGCTACTAGATCTAGTTTAGATAGATATTCTTTAGATTCAAATCGATTAGGAGTGTATTTTTCGCCACAGACTGCGATCAATGAAGACATTTTCAATCAGTTAGGATATTTTGAAATTGACGATTATATCGGAGATCCAAATGACGAGTATTCTGAAAAATACCCTAGATTGATTAATTTCGCTACTAACTATTGGAAAAAGTACGATAATCGCAATGATTTTGAAGCGTATTTTCGTGCATTGGAAATATACGATTTTTCATTGTTCAAATACATCAAACAACTTTTACCAAATAGAGTTAATCCTATAGTTGGATTGTTGGTTGAGCCGAATGTATTAGAACGAAGTAAAGTTCGTGTAATGCGAAACAAGCCCGGTATTGAAGATTTAACATACAACATGTCATTAGAGGGCATCAATCCAGAATTAATCGGAGAATATAGTTCTATTCCATTAACTATTGAATGGCCAATACAAATCGACTCGACAGTTAATAGCGATATAACATTTGGAATTGACATTTCTAGAAATTCAGAAATTGAATTTGGTTCGGAAGTACTAAGTAATTTTGAAGTTGCGCAAATCGATAATTTAACGGAACAAAATAAACTTCCGAACAGGTGGGTACAAAACAGATACATTGGTGTATATAAAATACAAGAATCAGGTTCATATATACCATATGACACAGGTTCGATAATTTTAAATGCGCGAACTTCAAACTATTTAGTTGATAAAGATGAGCGGTATAAAATTTTATCGTGGTCTGGATCTGTTACTACCGCGCCAGGTGCCACAATAGCTACGTTTAATCTTCCTTATCCTGGAACTTACTATGTAAGCGCTTCTTTCGATGATTTGAACGGCGATGTTCGAATACAAGATTCTTTAACGATATTGCATACTATTCCACAGATTTCAGCATTCAATCGTACAGGTTCCTACGATAATGAATTTAGATTTAATACAACTCAAATAATATTTCGAAATGTCAATTTTAGTAATACAGTTGTAACTAAACAAATTTTAATTTACCGACTTAATTATTCTCAAACGCAAGATTTCATACCACGTGGTACACAAAATCATCGTTATTTAGGATCGAAATTAACGGCCTCTGCAGTTAACGTAGATACGCCAGTTACCATCGACGGCGGACCAGTAGTTAAAATAACTGAAGTGAATCCAAACAAATTAGTATTTTCATCTAATCAGTTAACTACTATAGATAAAACTGTATCAGGTAGAAGAATTGTATCGAAATAAGAACTTAACGATTTCTATATTTATTTAAAAGAAAGATTATGGGATATTTAGACAATAGTTCAATCACTGTTGATGCCATTTTAACTAAAAAAGGGCGAGAGTTGCTAGCCCGCGGCAAAGATGAGTTTAAAATTAGTCAGTTCGCTCTAGCAGACGATGAAATTGATTATGATTTATGGAATCCAGCTCACCCACTAGGCTCTGATTATTATGGTATTATTATTGAAAACATGCCACTGATAGAAGCCACTGCAGATGAAAGTCAAATCATGAGATATAAACTAGTAACGTTACCTAAACGAACAGCTAGAATTCCAGTTTTATCAGTGCCGCAAACGTCAATTACGTTAACTTCTCCTGGACAAAGATTTTCAATTACTCCGACAACAATTAATTTTTCTGCCGGAAATGCTACGTTAGGATATACAGCTATCTTGGCTAATTCAGATGCAGCTACGATACGTACTATATTACCTGTAACGGCAGGAGCAAGTCCTACGGTACCTAGATTTATTGGAGATGCCGAGGCGGCCCAGTCTGTATCTGTTGTAGGATTTAGTTTTGAGCTAATTGCTAAACAGCAGCTAGTTTCAGATGTCAATACGACAGTGACGATTATTGGTAATGAAACCGGTGGCCGAGTTACCGTTAACGTGACAATTAAAAAAGTAGAACTAGCTACGGCAGTTGGTTCGACAATCATCAATGCACAATAATTAAAATAAAATATGGGACGTACAGTAGAAACCATTACCTTTAATCCAGGATCATCATTTAGCACTGGCACAGGAACATTTACTCCGCCGCCAGGAGGAATCGCTGCTGGCTCAACCGGACCTGTAACTAGTGGATTTGATATATCTGGGTTAGGTCCAGCAATTGAAGCCGCGCAGAGACAGGCACAAGATCAAGCCGCGCAAGCAAATATTCAAGCTGAAATTGAACGAAGAGCGCGCGAAATTGCAGATCAAATAATTGCAGAACAAGCACGACAAAATCAAGCAACGGCTAATGGCAGAATCTTTACTCGATTTGATATCGCCAGCGATATTATCGAAAACCAAAAGACGGAAGTTACGACAGGAGTATTTTCTGGTAATGCAGCTACAATGTCCGCTGCATATACTTCATCAGCTCAAAGCGTATCATCTAAAAAATACTTTTATGATGTTTGGAATGGCACGTCTTCGACATCAGAATCGCAATTTGCAGTAGCGTATGGTCATAGGTTAGGCTCTGGTTCATCTGCAGAAGGCACTTTAAATGATTCAGCAACTCGCGCGGTATATTCTCAATATCGTTTACTATTACTTGAACCAACAGACACGACATTTACATTTGCAAATTCTACAGATTCAAATTCAGTGTATTTTGTAAATTATACTCGAGCCAGAATTAAAGAAAAGCTAGATGCTGGTACCTGGGAACTTACTTTAGGTCAATTAAGTGGTTCAGCTGTACCAAACAATGTACATACTGGCTCAAATGTTAAATTAGCCGATAATCCAACATACATTACATTAATCGACGACTCTTCTAATACTTCAACGACTTCCGTAGTCAATGGATCTAGAGTATTTAATATTGTATCAGGATCGTTAATCAATGGTATTTATTCGTCAGCATCGCCTGTATATTATGGATTAGCTTATCCTGATTTAGGTATTTTTGCTCTGAACGCCGATGTATTAGATGTATCTGCTTCATTTAATACTGTAACAGGATCGAATATTGCCGGAGACAATGCATTTAAATTGTTTACGGCTATATCAGGCGCAATGGCTGCTAGCAGTACTTTCGCAGCTCAAGGAAGATCGGCAGAATCAGTTTCTTCAACGCACTATTTTGTACGAGTAAAAAATGCTGAATATAACTTTTCAAACAATCCAACATTTGTTACAGGTTCAGTTGGAGAAATTGCTCAGGCTACATTTATCGGCGATCCTAAAGTTTACATTACAACCATAGGTATGTATAATGACAGACAGGAATTGTTAGCGGTTGGTAAATTAAGTCAACCTATCAAGAAGACATTTAGTAATGAAGTTTTAATAAAGGTAAAACTCGACTTTTAAAAATAACCAATAAGTAGGCTCTTTGGTATTTATATTAAAGAGCCTATTTACTATTCATATGGCAAAGTCAGGAGTTTTTAAAACGATAAAAGATCGAGATAAATCGATTACGCCCTTTAAAGTTTATAAATCATGGGGATATAGTACAACATCTAGCTTACAGTTAGATAATATTTCTAGATTTGCTGCAATAAAGCCAAATCCTAAATCATTTAATGGAAGCATATTAACGCTTGACAGTCAACAGTACTTAAATGATAGTTCATCTGCATTAATCAATTCATCTAGTCAAAAAGAATCTGGACTGTATTGGTATAGCATTGATCATTTATATTATAAACGAGCTGGTGTACCGTATGACGTATTTGGTAATAGCAATCAACAAAATATATATCGAACTCTTTATCCTGAAGCATCGATAATTAGTATTCCACAAGCTCGATTCGGAGAAACGATACGACCTGAATCAATTGAATTACGTTTACGAAATTCGCAATTAAATGCAGTTAGTATGTCTTTGTATGACGATGGAAATGGAAATTTAATTGACTCGTCATTAAGTTCATCGATTTCCAATGAATTGATTTATTTAACGATAAATTCAATGCGATACGCGCCTAATTGGACAAACAATACTTCAATAGCATTAAATACTGATACAGACGTGACAGAAATTTCAACGGAAACGGTAATACCTGATTTAATTATATCTGCAAAAAATGTTTGGATAACGAACAATTCTGGATATAATATCGGATCGACAAACTGGGGCGAAGCTGCTGCATTTTCTGATAATAGCTATATTAGAATACCTACTAACGATCGAATGAATTTCGAACAAGATGACAATTATTCCATAGCATTTTGGGCAACGCTGCCTTCGACAATATCTAGAAAAAAGCATTTATTAACTAAACGATCTACAGGATTAATCGATCGATTCAACCCTAATACTCGATTGCTAGTACATGGAGATTTTGATACTAACAGTTCTCAATATCCATTTGATATGTATATTGACGATGCCGGCACTGGATTACCAGCAGTTGTTTGCAATTACAAGGCTTCAGGCCAAATGGCAAGTGTACAGTATTCAGCTTCATTGGCAGATACAGCAAATTTAAATCATTTTGTATTTCAAAAAACAGGTTCAGTTATAGAATTGTATTTCAATGGCCAGCTTCAAAGCTCGGCTTCAGTACCTGCAGGTAATATACAAAATCAAGCAGATATCTTTATTGGATCGTTAGGATTAGATTCAAGTGGTAACGGAAAAGATGGATATTATGGATACATTCGAGAGTTTTTAATGTTTGATAAATCATTAACGCAAACCGAAATTACACAATTAACGCATACCGGATCTAATTTAATGTCTACGAACAGAAATATTGTAGGTAATGTATTCTATGAACATGGAATTGTTGTACTGTCTGATCCTAGACCTAAATATGGAACTGAACAATATCGAATGTTTGCCGATCAATTAATTAATCTTCGAACGAATACACTTGAGCCATCTTATTTAGATGAATTTTATTTAGAATTCAATTCAACGAAAACGTTGTATGAGCATGAATATATTTGTAAAATGCGCGGAGATGAATTCAATTTTACTATGAATCCAACCATACGTAAAAATAACAATCCAGGCAGCGAATTTCCAAAATCGTTTGTAGCTTTAGATGAATTTGCTCCATATATTACAACGGTAGGATTATACAATGATAAAGGTCAGCTTCTGGCAATTGGAAAGCTAGGAACACCTATACGTAAACGAGATGATGTTGATTTGAATATTATTGTGCGATTTGACGCTTAAAATAAAATTAGTTATGGCAAGAAAAAAGTTTAGTAGAAAGCAGGTAGCTGCGAAATATGGATTTCGAAGCGGTTTAGAAATGGAAATTAATGAGTCGCTTACTTCTCGAGGCATCGATGGCCAATACGAGCAAAATGTTATTGAATTCATCAAACCTGTAACCAAGCACAAATACCGACCTGATTTTCGTTTACCAAATGGTATATTCGTGGAAACGAAAGGAAGATTTCTAGCTGCTGATAGAAAAAAGCATTTGTTAATTAAAGAACAGTGCCCTGAATTAGATATTCGATTTCTATTTCAAAATTCCAAAGCAAAAATTTCAAAAAATTCAAAAACTACTTACGCCACGTGGTGTGAGAAAAATGGATTTCTTTATGCAGATAAAGACATTCCCGAAGAATGGTTCAATTAAATTTGTATTATAGAAATAATTTTCATATATTTCTATCATGAATAATTCTAGATTGATTGAACTGCTTCAGACACAGTTAGGCAAAGGCAAGCAAACTAATAAAGGAAACATGGCATTTTGCTGCCCTTTCTGTTCATCGTCTAAGAAAAAGTTAGAAGTTCAGACTGTTACATCTGATTCAGGTGACAACCCATGGCATTGTTGGATATGTAACAAGTCAGGTAAAAAGCTTACTTCCTTGTTTAAAGCTTTGAACTTAGGCCGAGATTTAATTTCTGAATTGCATCGGATTGTAGGCACCCAAACTAAGTATAGTAGTTTTTCGAAAGGTGATGCACGTGAGTCTACGAATGTACTCGACCTACCAAAAGGGTTTATTCCTTTACACAACTATTCCAATTCAATTGAATATAAAAATGCTATACACTATCTAAATGTAAAGCGAGACGTGTCTTTGTCTGAAATTGTTAAATATGGTATTGGGTATTGTGAAGAAGGAGAATACAGTAAAAAAATAATTATTCCTTCCTATGATGAGACAGGTAAATTGAACTTTTTCGTTGGTAGGTCCTATTACGATGACGACCCGTTTAAACATAAAAATCCAGACTTTTCTAAAAATTGCGTTGGATTTGAATTGTTTATAAATTGGGATCTTCCAATTGTGTTAGTTGAAGGAGCGTTTGACGCAATTGCAGTAAGACGAAATGCAATTCCATTGTTTGGAAAAACAATATCTGAAGATTTGCGAAAGAAAATTATCGAGCGCAAAGTATCTAAAGTATACATTTGTCTAGATAAAGATGCTCAAAAACAAGCCCTGCAGCATGCAGAGTATTTTATGAACAATGGCGTTCAAGTGTATTTTGTTGATTTACATGATAAAGACCCTGCAGAAATTGGGTTTGAAACTATGATAACGTTAATTAAAGAAACGAAGCCGCTTTCGTTTACGAAATTTATTGAATATAAACTATTTGCAAAAATATGATAAGAGGAAAGAAAATTGACATTGGTATTTCGAAAATTGATAAAATTTATCATATTTCAGATGTACATATTAGAAACTTAAAAAGGCACAAAGAGTATCGAATTGTATTTGATCGAGTAGTCGAATCAATTAAATCTACTTGCACTGAAAATTCTATAATTTTTTTAGGAGGAGATATAGTGCATGCAAAAACAGATATGACTCCAGAGCTAGTTCAATCAGTTCAGGAATTTTTCAAAATGTTTGCAGACATAGCTCCTACAATATTAATTACGGGCAATCACGACTGCAATCTAAACAATAAAACTAGATTAGACGCTTTAACGCCAATCGTTAATGCACTTAATCATACAAATTTACTATATCTTAAAGATTCGGGCGTTTATCAAGTGGCGGATAAAACGTTTGTAGTTATGTCTGTATTTGATAAACCAAAAGACTTTATTCGCGCAAATGACGTAAAAGGATCGTATAAAATTGCTCTTCATCATGGCGCAGTTAATTCAGCTGTTACAGACATTGGATTTACTTTAGTTAATGAAAATGTGCCAATTGAATTATTTGATGGATATGATTTAGTATTGTTAGGTGATATTCATAAACCAGCTCAATATTTAAATCATGAAAAAACAATAGCTTATCCTGGTTCAACGATTCAACAAAATCATGCAGAAGCATTAGATCATGGATATTTAGTATGGGATACGGCTACAAAACAATCTGAATTTATTGTAATAGAAAACGATTTTTGCTATTATACAGTTGATATTGATAATAGTAAATACATACCATTGCCTGAAAAATTAAAAGACAAACAAATTCGTTTAAGAATTCGGTCACAAAATACAGATACTGCAGATCTAAAGAAAATCATAGCAGAAATTAAATCGAGTTATCGTATAGAAGAAACGACAGTACAGCGAATATCAGATTATCAAAACAATCGAAATCGTGTATCTCGAATTAATATTGGAGATGTACGCGATACAGAATATCAAAATGATTTGATAACGAAATATTTAGAAAATAAATTTGCATTAGAAGATGACATGTTAGACGGTGTACGTTATGTTAACCGTATGGTAAATTCCGGACTGAAACATTTAGAGGTAAGTCGCAATGTATCATGGGTACCTAAACGATTTGAATTTTCCAACATGTTTAGTTATGGCAAAAATAATGTCGTAGACTTTACCAACATGAAAGGTTTGTATGGCTTATTTGCTCCAAACGCTTCAGGAAAATCTACATTTTTAGATTCAGTTACATATTGTATATTTGATAAATGTAGTCGTGCTTCAAAAGCATCAAATGTACTAAACAATCGAGCAAGTTCATTTTCATGCAAATTTGAGTTTGAATTAAATGGAAAAGATTATGTTATTGAACGTACAGGCACGAAGGGTCGCCACAATCATGTTCGAGTAGCAGTTAATTTTTACAGTGTAGATGAATTAGGCAATCAAGAATCTTTAAATGGTAAAGAGCGTAGCGAAACCAACGCAAATATACGAACAGTACTCGGCACGTATGAAGATTTTGTTTTAACAACGCTATCCATACAAAACAACAATTCAGGATTTATTGATATGGATCAAAGAAATCGTAAAGATTTACTTTCACAATTTCTAGACATAAACATTTTTGAAGAATTATATTCAGTCGCCAATGAAGACATCAAGGAAGTTGCTACATTACTTAAAGAATATACTAAACAAGATTTAGATACTAAATTAGCAGAATCATTGACTGATATAAAAATATATTCAGCATCGTATCAAGATTTACTACAAGAAAAACAACTGTTAGACGAAAAAATTGACGTTTATACTGACAACATTTTAAACTTGACTTCGACACTAGTAACGGTAGATTCGTCTATAACAGATTTAAATCAACTAGTTACTTTGAAATCTTCTATAGAAACGAAAATTTCTGAAATTGAAGATAAAATTGAATCAATTGACGAATTAATTGTCGATACGCAACAAAAAATTAATGAATATACATTACAGCTGACTACATTTAATGTAAGCGATTTAAAGGATAAAATTTCCAGTTTAGAAACGTTACGGTCTGAAGAAAAAGGTATTTTATTGAAAATTGAACGACTTAAAACGGAAGTGTCGAATAAACTTGAAAAAATGAAAAAATTGGAAAGTTTAGAGTATGATGAAAATTGCGAATTTTGCATGAATAATATTTTTGTCAAAGACGCTATTGAAACGAAAGAATCTATTAAATTAGACGCGCTAAAAGGTGATGAAATGTCTAGACATTTAACTAGTATACGAGAAAAGATGGAAGCGTATTCGTCAGCGCAGTCTGAATTAAATGAATATAACGATTTACTTCAATTAAAATCGACTACTGAATTGTCTTTAAGTAATTTGCGACAGCAGCTGCAAACAAATTCAGAGTTAGAAATCAAAGCAAATAATTTACTTTCTGAAGCAAAACATAAAATTGAAGAATATCATAAAACCAAAGATATCATTGCTGCTAATTTAGAAATAAACGCTCAAATTGAAAGTTTAAAGCTAGAATTGGATTATAAAAAATCTGAATTGAAAGGTATCGATCAAGAAATACTTTCTACGCATTCTAATTTATCTGTTGCTGAAAAAACAAAACAACATGCAGAAGATTCCATTCAAAAACTTAAAGAATTAACGCAGCAGTATAAATTTTATGAATATTATTTAAAGGCAGTTTCTCGAGATGGAGTTCCATATGATTTAATTTCAACTGCAGTTCCTTACATCGAGCAGGAAATCAATAACATACTTTCTCAAATTGTCGACTTCAATTTGATGCTGGATATGGACGGCAAAAATATCAATTGTCATATTGTATATGATGAAGATAATTTTTGGCCTATTGAGCTTACTTCAGGCATGGAAAAATTTATATCTTCATTGGCTATTCGAACGGCTTTAGTTAATGTATCTAATTTACCCAGACCAAATTTTCTAGCAATTGATGAAGGCTTTGGTGTACTTGATTCAGACAACATGAATTCCATGTTCAACTTATTTGATTATATGAAAACGCAATTTTCATTTATTATGATTATTTCGCACATAGATTCAATGCGGGATATTGTAGACAAACTAGTAGAAATTACAAAATCTAAAGGACAATCCAAAATTCATTTTGTATGATATTTATTTTAAAGTATCGTACGAATGAGCAGAAAAGAAATCATTTATCAAGGGTTATTAGAGTTAAATGTAGTAGTTGAAGATTTTTCAGTATCGTCTCCTAATTATTTTCGAATTAGTTATTTACCTACTGAATTTACATCTGGACAAAACATTTTCAAATTCAAAGGTAATCCAGATACTTTTGTAGAAGATACTCCTATAGAAATTGAAATTTTAGATTCCAATGGAGATCCTATTTATTTTGAAATTGATTTAGATTTAGAATCGTCTGAACAAGAAGCGATTGTTTCTGTATTTATTACGCAAGATATTCCACCTGGCCCCGTTGATATCGTTTTATGTGGTATTATTGATCAAGATGCTAATGGTAATCGATTACCAGAAACAATGGAGCCAAACATTAGATGGACTACGACAGTAGCTACTAATCCATCAAAGCGCAATGAAACGGAAATTATTTTCAATACCACGCCTTCAGTTACTATTACATCTTCAACAGGGTCTTATTTAGATAAAGTATATTCAGGAGGTAATAAATTTTCATCCGCCACTGTCGATAATATAGAATATTACTATGTAAATAATACTGCAGTATTTGTAACTAGTTCAGCTACTACAGTAGCATTTAATCCAAATGTAGTTTCCGCTACTGTATATGTATCAAGTTCTGTTATAGCGACCGCTACAGGGTTAACGCCGTCAATTGGCGGTACGTTAGTCGAATCGATATTTTCTTCTAGTTTATTGATTTCTAGTGGCTCTGGAGTAGGATATTTAAATGATTTTCTAGTTTTTGGAATTAACAATTCAAACTCGCAATACATTCCAACCCGTGGTAGAATTTCAACTATCAATATCATTTATGAACAAACGGCATCGGCAGAACCGACTACAGAAAACAAATACAATTTAGCTACAGCATTTTTTACAAATTTAACGCCAACGGTAGGAACTGTAGCTAGAATTCGTTCATATTATCGTAGCGCAGGCATTGGAGAGTATATTTTATCAAATGAAACAGACATTACTGGAACAGAATCTGAATTTGGATTTACTTCGCAAGTAGTCACAGCTTCATTTGCAATACCAACAGTGCATCGAAATGATCGGTTAGATTTCAAATTTGAATTTATCAATCCTTCAGGACTGGTAGCCAAGCAATCGATTCAATCTTTGAACAATTTATTTTTAGGAGGTAATACATATGTAGGTGGAGATGATAATTTGTTAACTGGTTCATTGTTTGTAGCGGGTGAAACGGGTACCGGTGTACAATTATCTGGACGAAACAACGCAGCCTTGATACGAAGTATAGGTTATACTGGATTTGAAAATGCACTAGACGGTACGGGTCAAGCCGGATTTGTAATGTACTCAGGGTCTGTTCAATCATTGTTAACGGCGGCAGAATCGTATGCTGGTGTAGGTTTGGAACTAGTAGCAAATTCAGAATCGTATTTTCGATATGCAACTGATAATGGGGGTGAGTTAGATATTCGCACGAACAAATTTTTCATTGGTAATCAAGATGTGTTTTTAAGTGGGTCGTCTGGTCAATTGGAAATTTTATATAAATCAGGTTCTGGAGCTGGTCAATTGACAAAATTTCATTTAGATACAACCGGTCAAGTAACAGCATCGGCATTTATTACATTTACAGGTTCAAATGATGCTACCAATTATCGAATGATGGATACGTCCATTGGATTGATTGACGGTAAAAATATAGCTCGGTTAATTTACTCGCAACAGTCGACGGTAACGCAAGTTTCGCAATCCACCGCTACGCAGCAGTCTTCGTTAGAGACGACATACAGCACAGTAATAGGATCAGGTTCAGTCACTAGTCCATTTTTAAATTGGGTCGACTTAACGACACCAATATCAGTGTATTTGCTTCCATTTGAAAATGCTATTACTATATTCGGAAATGCAATTATAACAAAAAATACAGATAATGGCATTACAGATTGTAGATTAGGATTCGGATTACGAGCTACGGTATGGAAACCAGTATCGTCATCGCTATCAAATACTCATACTACTAGTTTCGGATTACCAGATACATCGTCATTAAATTCATATGTGGCTGGAAAATCTGGATCGCTAAATCTAGGAATAAATAATACAAATTTACCAGGATCGACAACAAATACATTTGATTCAACTGATCCTGCGGGTACAACTAAATTTAGTCGACCATTTCGAATAGTATTAGCCATTCCATCTACTTCTGAAGATTCCATAGTAACTATTGCGCTTCAGTATAATTTATTAAGAATGAGAAGATCGGTATCATTATCAGGTAACGATCATTTATTTAGTTGGTCTATAGCAAACGTAAATGTACTGGCCGGACGAGCTTTGCAATCTAATACTACAACTGGATTAAGTGAAGCATTTGCACCAGAACCACCCGGTACTCCGTCTCCATCTTAATACTATTTACATTTTCGATATTTATTACAAAAGAGAATTAAATGGCAATTTCTAGTTTATCTGCGCAGTATGTTTCTGCGTCATTTCAAAATTTAATACAAATTTCCAGTTCAGGTCAAGTATTTGACGGTTTAGGAAATACTATTACCAATTTAACTGCTTCATTTGCAACGACAGCTTCGTATATTTCTCCGACATTTATTTCAGCATCGGCCGCGGCCTCAGGATTTGGTAGCGGAGGTTCTGGAACTACTATTAATACAAGTTCATTTGCTACGACAGGATCTAATACATTTAATGGATTGCAAACGATCAATGGCAATTTAATTATAACAGGATCTATTACTGCAAACCAATACGTTATATCGTCGTCAGTAATCAATGAAACAATTGTATTTAGTAGCGGGTCGACTATTTTTGGTAATAGTTTAGATGATACTCATATATTTACGGGTTCATTATTAGTAACAGGCAGTTTATTTGTTACAGGATCGTTAATAGTTTCTGGATCTTCAACATTTAAAGTAATTGGACCTTCTGAATTTACGGGATCAGTTGCAATTAATGGTACACTTTCAGCGCCAGCAGCTTCAATTACGGCTCAATCTGTAACAGCTTCTTTGTTTGGAACAGCTTCATATGCCGTTACTTCATTAACAGCTTCGTATGCATTAAGTGGAGGCTCTGGAGGAACTTCTTCAACAGTATCAACGGCTCAGACAGGGTCAGTATCAGGTACGACATCGGAAACAGTAATTCAATCGTTAACGATTCCAGCAAATACATTAAGCACTGACAATTTTGCTAGAATTTCTTCAAAAATATTCGCTACTAATTCTAGCAACTATTCTTTAGGAATGTATATTAATTCTGCGAATTCATTAAATGGTAGCGAAAAGACCATAGCATTTATACCTGTCAATAGCGCCGTCAAATATTCTGTAGTAACAAGAACCATAGCTGTCGCCAATGCAACGACAGACACAAATTGGATATCTGATACATCATTGGTGCAAGATCCAGCACAAGGATCAAATTCATTAGCACACGCTTCTTCTTCAATAGACTGGACGACTATACAATATGCATTGATAACGGTATTACCACAAAATTCAGGCGATTCATTTATATGTCGCGGAACTTATTTTGAAAAAATATAATCATGATTAAAACAGTAATTGCAATTTATCCGGGAAGATTTCAACCTTTTGGTCAACATCATGCAAAATCATTTAAATGGCTGCAACAAAATTTTGGAGCACAAAATACATACATTGCAACTTCAGATAAAGTAGAATTGCCTAAATCGCCATTTTCATTTTCAGAAAAGAAACAAATCATTGATGAATATGGATTAGGAGATTATGTAGTACAAACGAAAAATCCATACAAAGCAGAAGAAATTTTAGGTTCTATGGACCCAGCTACTACTGCAGTTGTATTTATGGTAGGTGCAAAAGACATGCAAAACGATCCTAGATTTGCTATGAAGCCAAAACGAGACGGGTCAGATTCCTACTTTCAACCATACGATAAAAATAAAAGCAATTTGCAAGGGTTTGATAAACATGGATATTTAATTGTAGGGCCTCATGTATCGATTGCAATTCCAGGATATGGCGAAATGTCAGGCACTGCCTTACGTAAAGCATTAGGAGCAAAAATTCCAAGATCTGAAAAAATTAAAATGTTCAAGGCAGTATTTGGTTGGTATGATGAATCTACTGCTAACATGATTTTCAGTAAACTAGAACCAATATCAGAATCAAAATCTTCAATTGCGGAAATGTTTAAAAAAAGTAAATCTGCAACTACAACAAAACATAAAGTAGAAGAGCAGATTTTTACTAAAGATTGGTGGAGTCAAATAATTGATTCAGTTATCAATGAACCAATTTCTGAAGGATATCCAAGTCAAAAGCAGACAGATCAACATAACGCTAAAATTGAAAAACTTCGTAATTATCTTCGTAAACATATAGGAAAGGAATTTTCCTATTCATTTAATGAATTTCCAAAAACGGTTTATGGAGTTAAAATGCAAGAGTCTGTTATTTGCGAAATATGCAATAAACCGTTCAGACAAATAACAGAAAGACATTTAAAATATAAACACGACACAACACTTAACGAATATATCGATCAATATCCAACTGCAAAATTATTATCCGATTCTCTCAGAAAAGAATTGCGAGATAATAATCCAATGAAATACATTAAAAATATAAAAAAAATTGCTGAGACTAAACTAACTCGATACGGAGATAAAAATTATAATAATTACGAGCAAAGTAAAAAAACGAAGTTGGAGAAATATGGTAATGTGACATATAACAATCCAAAATTTGGAAGAGATAATTCATCGACCCGAAGCGATGTTCGTAAATTAATAAGTAAAGGTGTTACTGAATCATATGTAAAAAATCCTGCTTTAAAAAATGAACGTTCTATAATAGGTAAGAATTTTGGCTTTGGAAACAAACAAGAATTCAAAAAGAAAATGATAGACAAAGGTTATTGGCTATCAGAAGATGCAAAATCAGAGTTTTCATTGTATCGAAACTCTGTACGAAATATTACAGAAATAAATTATCATACATTTTTTAAGGAGATACCAAATGCACATTTACGTTCTAAAAAAATGCATTTAGACCATAAATACTCAATTTTTGAAGGATTTATGCATGATATTGACCCGGAAATTATAGGCCATTATAAAAATTTAGAAATAATGAGCCATTACATTAATGAATCAAAAAATATAAAATCTTCAATTTCATTATCCAAATTAGTTGAAGAAATACTTAATTCAAAAAATACCTTAGATATGGGGTATCAATTATTAATGTGCGGTGGGGCCGGGGGGCATATGGCCCACCCATTCAACATTGATTCAGTAAAAACAGGAAAAGATTTAATTGATATCTTCAATAAATCAATTACATATTTGGAAAAAGGGCCCGCGGCAGTTAAAATTGACGGAGTTAACGCTTCAATTCGATTTGTTGAACTCAATGGTAAAAAACAATTTGTCTTAGATCGAGGTTCAATGAAGCCGTTAGATGTACAAGGTATTACTAAAACAGATTTAGAATCGAGATTTGGTGAAGGACATGGTATGATTAAAATAGGCGGAACTGTATTAGATATATTCAATGCAGCGATTCCAAAAATTACATCGGCAATTAAATCATTAGGATTATGGGACAATCCTAATATTATGTTGAATATTGAATATGTAGCAGGCTCGACCAATGTATTACAGTATGATGAAAATTTTCTAGCAATACATGGTTTATTAGAACTGTATCAAGCAACTCCGAAACGAAGAGCGACTAAAGAAATTTCATATAGCAAATCGGCAATGCAAGATTTACTAAATAATTTAGGTGAAACAGCAAAAAAATACAATTACAATGTGCTAGGATCAATTCCTACAACGCTTACATCGAAGCCGAATTTATCTACAGAGCTTAATCGTAAATACACTGTCACATTCAATGCAAGTACTAAAGAGACTAAGACCTTACTGCAGTGGTTAAGCGACGCTAAAGTACCTGATACGACAATTAAAACGATAGACGGTAAAACAATATCTGCATTATCCAAAGAAGTTCTAATGAAAATTTCCGATGGTATTCCTTTAGATGAATTCATTGCCGATACAAAAGATTACAAAGACGCTGTCGATGGATTTGTAATTTATCTAGCTACTATGAAGTTAGGAGATGCAATATTAGATAAATTATCATCGCCACTGGGTCCAGTAAAAGATCATGAAGGTATTGTAATACGAGACAAACGAATTTACAACGAGCCGTTTAAAATTACTGGAAAATTTATTTTAGGTGGATTAGCCAGCAGTTTTAGAAAATGATATATTTATTATAAAGTTTATGGCAAAATTACAAAACATCAAAGCAATTCGTCAAATGCTAGACGGTACGCATAGAACGCAAACTCGTACGTCAGTAAGCTTTGCACAACCTACATCTAAAACTCGCGAAGTCGGAGAAGTTTGGACAGACGCTAATGGAAATGAATGGGAACAGCGAGAAGGATATAAAATACAAAAAGGAAAGTTAGACGAGATTCGTTCTTTACTAGCAAAAAATCAAATGCCAGCCCATTGCCCGAAATGCAGCAAACAAATGAACAAAAAATTAGATAGAAAATTTTGGTTGTATGAAAAGCATTGTTTCGATTGTCAAGTTGCATTTGAACATACTTTACGAATTGAAGGCAAGTATGCAGATTATGAAAAAGATCGTATGAGAAGAAATGCAGAATCTTGGTTAAAAGACGCAGAGCAAGAAGCTATGGAATTAGTCGAAGCATTTCGAAATCCATTGTCTTTTGCTAATGCAGACGGTACAATTGAAAAATGGACCGGAGGACAAGATCCAGAAGAAATTGCACAAAAAATAGAAGAAGAGTTTCGTAATTTCAAAGAAAATTTCTTACTTAAATTAACTACAGAAAATGATTAAATTAAAAGATTTGCTAAAAGAAGCTGAAGAAGCTAAACAGCCTGTTTCAGTTAAAGATGAAGTTGTTAAATTTTTCAATTCCAATAAAAAGAAATTGGAAAAATTAATGGACGATGAAGAATGGGACGATTTCTATGAAATGGCGTTTGAAAAATTTCCAGATTACGATCAGGATGATGTGGCACAGGCAATGAACAAAGCAGCTTTACACGCCGGATATTTTGAAAATGAAGACGTGCCTGAAATGCCAACAGAAAAAGAATTAGAAACTATGACATTCGGAGAAAAGTCTCAGCAAAAGGGCATTTCAATGAGCGACTACGACAAAAAACAAAAAATGCCCAAGACTTCGTCTACTGAGCTTTATATGGAATCTAAAAAAAAAGATCTAGAACCAATTGAAGAAGCTGAATATAGAGGTCGCAAAGTAAAGTTAGGCAAACCTTTTTATACTCCTGGAGGTCCTAGAAAGCGTGCAGTGTATGTAAGAAATGCCAAAGGTAATGTTGTTAAAGTAGGCTTTGGTGAGCCAGGAATGAAAATTAAAAAGAACAACCCAGAAAGGAGAAAATCATTCCGAGCTCGACATAACTGCGATAATCCAGGACCAAGATGGAAAGCTCGCTACTGGTCTTGCAGATTTTGGTAATTAACATATTTATATAAAATATAAACTTATAAACTATGTATACATATAACAGATTGAAAAAATTGTCTGGTCTTTTAAAGGAAGATGAGACTCAAGATAAATTAGATGATTTATCGAGCGCGTTTGAAGATGCGTCAGTAGAAACGTATGTAAATCTTCTCAAAAAATATCAAACAGATCCGAAAGTGTTAGCTGCATTGAAAGCGGGTATTACCGACGGTAAACCAGCTGATGAAAAATTTTCCGTTTCTGACACCAGCTTGGCAGCTAAAGACTTAAGCCCAACGCAAAATGAAATTGGAGCTGAAGAAAGTTTGAAAAACATTTTAACAGATAAGTATGGTTCACTTGAAGGATTTTTAAAAGGTTCAGCATCTTTTCCCGATCCAATTATCACTTACAATGGTAAATATGTTTTAGATGGACATCATAGATGGTCTCAAGTGTACGCAGCTAATCCAAACGCGAAAATACCGGCGTTAAATGTAGCGGGTACATTTGATGCTAAAGATATATTAAAAGCTGTTCATACTGCGATTGCAGTCGATTCAGGAGAAACTAAAACTATTTCTGCAAATTTAACGGCTGGTAATTTATTAGACTATACTCCAGAGCAAGTTAAAAAATATGTAAGTGATGAGTTAACTGATAAAGCTCGTAAAGTTTGGAATGCAAATGGATTTGATTCTGACGAAGCAATTGCCAATGAAATTGCAAAAAATGTAGAAACAATGATTAGTTCTTCAAAACCTGAAGAATGGGCTCCATCTAGAGATTCAATGCCGCAACCTGGAGTAAGTAATTCAACTGAATGGGGCAAAGAAATGACGGCGGGCAAAGTTAACTTAATAGCGCCTAACACGACAGACGTTAAAGAATCAAAACAAAATAAAAATTTAGAAACGAAACTTTTTGAATCTGTATTGAAAAAATCAATTTCTGAATTTACTAAAACCGTACATAGAAAATGATTAAACTTCAACAATTAATTAAAGAAGCAGAAGCAGAATTCAAATGTCCGGTTGCAACGCAAGATATCGGAGTAAATCTTAAAAACCGTCAAATTGCAATCGATCGATATGGGTATGGTCCACTCAACCCGAACAATCCAAACATTAAATTTTGGGAAGAAAAGCAATTGAAATGGAAATTGGATACAATGGAAGAAGCGAAATCATCTCGCTGCGGAAATTGCGCTGCATTTAACATTACTACGAAAATGCTTAATTGTCTGGAAAAAGGAATTGCATCAGGGGAAAAGTATGTAGAGCCAAATCAACCAGATGCTATTACTGAAGGAGAAGAAGCTGTAGCTAAGCAGCCTGTAGAAAAGCCTGAAGTCGATCCGAAAGAAGATGGGTCCAATGAAGCCTGGGACACAATTGAAGCTGGTAAGTTAGGATATTGCACGTTTTTAAAATTTAAATGTGCAGCTTCTAGAACTTGCGACGCATGGGTTGTAGGAGGACCTGTAAAGGATAAAAAATAATATAGTCATGCCATTAATACCACAAGTACTTCAATTAGATATTCTTGATGCGTTGCGATCGTTATCAAACAATGAAAATTCTACATTGGAACAATCGCAACTTGAATTGTCACAAAAATTAGCAGAAGCTATTGATCGATACATTAAATCGGCAACAATAATTGTTCCGCCTGGACAAACAATTGCAGGTGGTGGCGGCGGCCCAGCTCCGGTTACTGGCGCTACAGTTTCACCATCTAGTCCTGCACAAATTACATAACATATACATTTTAATATTTATTTAAAATGAAAACACTTCAAAAGTATTTTCTCTACGTTGTAGTACTAATCTTAATTGCTATTATTCTTTTTCAGCGAGAGTGCGGCTCGGGCAATGTCGGAGACACAATTAACATTGACGGTAAAAATTATGTAGTAATTAAAAAGCATGTAGATACCGTTTATCATGATGTTAAACAAACTGTATATCGCAAAGGAGAAACTATATACAAAGAAGTTCCAATTTATGTGGACGTGCCTAGCACAGTCGATACTGTTGAAATTCTTAAAAATTACTATTCAGTTAACGTATACAAAGATACATTACAATTAGACAGTAATTTAGGATACATTGCAGTTACAGATACTATTTCACAAAATGCCATTGCAGGTAGATTATGGAAAACAGACGTTAAATACAAAACAGTTCGCGAAACGACAATTGTAGCCGAGCCACCAAAAAATCAATATTTCATTGGTGTAGGAGGAGGAGTAATTCAACCAGCAGCAGTTTTTGTCGGACCTAGCTTTGCACTAAAAACGAAAAAAGATCATTTATATACACTAAATGCAGGTATATCATCGCAGTTAGGAGGATATGTTCAAGCTTCCGTATATTGGAAACTCAATCTTAAATTACCGTTATGGCTCAACAAAAATCGTTAAAAGAAATTATCAAACAGGAGTATAAAAAATGTATACAAGATCCTGTTTATTTCATGAAAAAGTATTGCCAGATTCAGCACCCTCAACGAGGTAAGATACCATTTCATTTGTATCCATTTCAAGAAGATGTTTTATATCAATTACGAGATCATGATTATAATATCATTTTAAAGTCTCGGCAGTTAGGTATTTCTACTTTAGCAGCGGGATATTCTTTATGGTTAATGACATTTTTTTCAGATAAGAATATTCTTGTAATTGCTACAACACAAAATACGGCGAAAAATCTAGTTACCAAAGTTAAGGTAATGTATGAAAATTTACCATCATGGCTGAAATTAGATACGGAAGAAGATAATCGTCTTTCGCTTAGATTTGTCAATGGTTCGCAATGTAAAGCAGTTTCATCGGCAGGCGATGCCACTCGTTCAGAAGCACTGTCTCTGTTAATTATAGATGAGGCCGCGTTTATTGGTAACATCGACGATATTTGGGTATCGTCACAACAAACACTAGCCACGGGCGGCGGAGCAATTGTGTTATCTACGCCTAACGGTACCGGTAACTTTTTTCATAAAACTTGGGTAGACGCTGAAACAAACCCAAACAGCAAATTCAATAATATTAAGTTGCATTGGACAGTGCATCCTGATCGAAATCAGTCCTGGAGAGACAGACAAGATGAACTATTAGGATCGAAAGCAGCTGCGCAGGAGTGTGATTGTGACTTTATAACTTCAGGATATTCTGTAATAGAAGGAACTATTTTAGAATGGTATCGACAAACTACAGTGCAAGATCCTATGGAACGTCGTGGATTTGATGGAAATTTATGGATATGGGAACAACCAGATTATTCAAAAGATTACATAGTAGTAGCTGACGTTGCACGAGGCGATGGAGGAGATTATTCAGCATTTCATGTATTAGACGTTGAATCATTAACGCAAGTTGCTGAATATCGAGGTCAAATATCTACAAAAGATTACGGTAACATGTTAGTAAACATAGCTACTGAATACAATGATGCGCTGCTGGTTGTTGAAAATGCAAATGTCGGTTGGGCGACAATTCAAGTAGCTATTGATAGAAACTATAAAAATTTATACTATTCACCTAAAGATCAATCGTTATCTGACGTATCTCAACAGTTAGCTCGTTATGTAGACTTAAAAGATACCTCGCAAATGGTTGCAGGATTTACAACTTCATCAAGAACTAGACCATTACTAGTTTCAAAATTAGACACATACATGAGAGAGCGCGCTCCTGTAATACGAAGTATACGTTTACTTGAAGAATTGTTTGTATTTATATGGAACGGGTCAAAAGCAGAAGCTCAACATGGATACAATGACGACTTGACAATGTCATTTTGTATAGGTCTTTGGATTCGAGATACGGCATTAAAACTTAGACAGCAAGGTATGGAGTTGAACAGAAAAGCATTGGATTATATAGGCAGATCTTCTGGAGCATACAATTCCAATACCGGCATGTTGAAACAAACCGGCTGGACACAAAATACAGGTCACAATCAAGATGAAGATTTGACCTGGTTATTGTAACAATTAGATATTTATATTTAAAGAATAATTATGGCTGAAAAGACAGTATACGGTCGTCTTAAGCGTCTGTTCAATACAAACGTAATAGTACGAAAGTATGGTAAAAACAAGCTTCGAGTTATCGACAACGATTATTTACAGTCAGTAGGTAATCCACACAATTCCAAATACATTGACAGGTTTACTCGATTACACGGGATCAAACCTAATTCAATGAACATGTACAATCCAAATTACAATTACTTTTCATCGAAAACGGAATTGTATACAGATTATGAAGTAATGGATCAAGATTCAATTATTGCTTCTGCATTAGATATTTATGCAGACGAAGCAGTAATGAAAGATGATTTTGGTGATGTATTACGAATTACGAGTGATAACGAACAAATTAAAAAAATTCTATACAATTTATTCTATGACATTTTAAACATAGAATTTAATTTATGGCCATGGGTTCGTAACATGTGTAAATACGGAGACTTATATCTTCGATTAGATATTCAGGAAGAAATTGGTATTGTTAATGTAGTGCCAATGTCTGCGTATGAAGTTGTAAGAGAAGAAGGAATGATGCCTGATAACCCGTATCACGTTCAGTTCAAACAGTTAGGAGGTGGAAATGTAACTTACGAAAATTATGAAATTGCTCACTTTCGATTGCTAACTGATTCTAATTTTCTGCCATATGGCAAATCGATTATCGAACCAGCACGTAAAGTTTGGAAACAATTAACTTTGATGGAAGATGCTATGCTAATTAACAGAATTATGCGTGCACCAGAAAAGCGTATATTCAAAATAGACGTAGGTAATATTCCACCTATGGAAGTCGATACATACATGCAGAAAATTATTAACCAGATGAAAAAGACTCCATATGTCGATCAACAAACTGGCGAATATAATTTAAAGTTCAATTTACAAAACATGTTGGAAGATTATTTCCTTCCTGTACGTGGCGGACAATCTGGTACTGAAATTGACACATTAGCTGGAATAGAATTCAATGGTATTGATGACATTGAATATTTAAGAAATAGAATGATGTCTGCATTGAAAGTGCCAAAAGCATTTTTAGGATATGACGAATCTATTTCAGGAAAAGCTACGCTCGCTGCTGAAGATGTGCGATTTGCAAGAACTATTGAACGTGTACAAAGAATTATAATTTCAGAATTACATAAAATTGCAATTGTTCATTTGTTTGCGCAAGGATTTGAAAATGCAGAACTAATTGATTTTGAACTTTCAATGACTTCTCCATCGACTATTTACGAGCAAGAAAAATTGACTTTATACAATACAAAAGTAGATCTAGCCGGATCAATGATAGAAAAGAAGCTGTTTCCTAAAGAATGGATTTATAAACATCTTTTCAACATGACCGAAGATGAACAGAAAATGATAGAACTGGGTCTGATTGAAGATGGAAAAGAAGCGTTTAGGTTAGAAAAAATAACTTCTGAAGGAGAAGATCCAGCTAATAAGCCAGAAGAAAAGAAAGAGGAAGAAGCTGAAAGTGACGAAAGTGATGAAGCTGGTGGCGGAAATCCATTTGAGTCAGTAAATTTAGAACTTCAGAAAAAATACGATAAAATGGGCAGAGACATGTCCAAGCGAGCCAAAGCTCCAGAAGGAGGGTGGCCGGGTGCTGGAAGACCGAAAGAAGCAGTTAAATACAATTCACATGAACATCCTCGAGGATACGATCCAGTTGGAAAAGTAGCTTGGAAAAATGCTCGTAATGAATCTATTGAAAAGCGTTATGGATTGGAAAAATTAAAAAATACATCTAAAAAAACAATATTAAAAGAAGGATTATTAGATGAAAATAATTTACTTCCAGAAGATTTATAAATAATATGAGAACTCCATATTTATTATTGATAACAAATAAATATTTGAATGAAAAATTTGAAACATTCGAAAGTTAAAAATACAGGAGTGCTATTTGAACTTCTTGTACGACAAGTGGCGTCGGATACCTTGAACAATAAAGATTCCAATGCAATTCCAATTTTAAAAAAGTATTTTAGTAAAAATACGGAATTGTCAAAAGAACTAAATCTTTATCAAACTGTAATTAAAGAGCAGTTCAATAAAGAAGAAAAGGCTACTTCTTTGGTCGAAGCAGTATTAACTGCGCGAAAGCAATTAAATGAATCGTCACTGTCCAGACAAAAATACAATTTGATTAAGGAAATCAAAAACAATTACGTTTTAGAAGATTTTTTCAAAACTAAAGTAAGCAATTATCGTATTTTAGCTTCTGTATATAAATTATTTGAATTTCAAGTAGCTGATAATCCAGCAGAATTTGTATCCAACAAGTATGTTATAGTCGAGCATATTACTCGTACTGACAGCACTAAATCTAATCAAATATCTGAAATTAGTTTATTTACACAGCAAAACAAAGATGTACGTATGTTAACGTATAAATTGTTAGTAGATAAATTCAATAGCAAATATTCAGATTTAAATGAAGGGCAAAAGCGTCTGCTACGAAATTACATCAATTCAATAACTGAAAGTACAGATTTAAAAGAATTTGTGCAACAGGAATCAAATTTAATAGCTACGGATCTTAAATCATTAACTAAATCAGTAACTGATAAGGTAGTGCGAATTAAATTGAAGGAAGTTACAAATTTGTTATCTGAAATTGCAAAATCTAAAACAGTTAAAGATAATCATATTTTATCTTTGCTACGTTATCATGAATTAATTAAAGAACTTAAAAAAGCGTAACATATGGCAAACCCTATATCTGGACCTTATTCATATACACCAGTACCTTATCATGCATCTGGCCCCGGGCAATTTAATCGTGTAGTTCTAGCAGCCGCTACTTTTTACGCTACAGGTTCAAATGCTTACCCAGCAGCTTTTTACGTTTCAGGTTCAGGTGACGCCACCGTAACACTGATCAATGGAGGCTCGATTACAGTTAATGGGTCAGACCGAGATGTATTTGAAATGAGTGTAGCTACGGTTACCGCCGGCACA
>Ga0172372_10001416_pt1 | contig 37175 bp, 32 predicted proteins | sample LakKiv5m_2_FD_114544 | JGI IMG/M metagenome (GOLD analysis project Ga0172372, IMG submission 114544) | Freshwater microbial communities from Kabuno Bay, South-Kivu, Congo - kab_092012_9.5m | ecosystem: Environmental > Aquatic > Freshwater > Lake | place: Democratic Republic of the Congo...
AGCGACGACCCCATTAAAGCGCAGCAGTGGAAAGAAATTCAGCGATGATCTTCATGTTTTTCTCCAAGAAGCCTTTGAGGATTCCTTCGAGCGCTTCTCCGATCCCAATTACCAGCGGGAAGATCACGGCCCGCGCAAACGGTCCCTCAAACCTATGGCCGGCCTCGATGCTATCCTTCGCAGCACCGTAGATTCTTCCTCTTTCCGTATGGGCTCTGGGGGAACCCGCAGGCTCACTCTCGTTTTTGACGAAACAAAGCTTAGCAAACTGAAGTCCATCGCACGACTGGAGCGCTCTATGCTCAAAGACATTATCGACGAGATTGTCGAGAACTTCATCAAGGAGTACGAGATTAAAAAAGGAATCCTGGAATAATGCTCCTAGGGGTCAACCTTTTGCCTCCTTCCAGTCTTTTGTTGGAAAATCGCAGCATGGCTTTCTTTTTTCGGCTAATCCTCCTAGGCCTGCTTTCTGGCTTTTTTTCCTGCCAGCCCGATCCCGTTGAATCGCTCCATCGCGACATTATGCGCATCCACGATGAGATCATGCCCATGACATCTGAACTGGCGCAACTTGCTCTGGAATTAAAGCAATTGGAAGAAAGGGACTCTATGCTTCGTGCTGGCGATCGGGAATCCATCCTGCGCGACTTGGGTAAAATGGATGCAGCTGAGGAAAGCATGATGCTATGGATGAACCATTATTTGCCCCCTTACCGCCAGACAAATCTTCCCGATGAGGAGGTTTTGGCTTACCTGCGCCAACAGCGAAAACAAATCGAAGGCGTTCAAAAGGAAACCCACACCGCCATGGAAATTGGGCGCGCATGGATGGAAAAATTTAAAGTCAAGTAGGTGTTCAAATTATCTGGTTGGCGATTAGGGCTTTCCAGCTTTGCGCTCTTGGGCATGCTGATGACTTGCGCGAAACAGGAACAAGGCCCTCTACCCATCCTTGGAAACAAGGAAACCCTGCCCGATGGCACAGTCCGCTATCATACCATCCCGGAACTTTCCTTCACAGATCAGGATAGTCTACCCTTTACCTGGGAGTCTTTGCAGGGGAAAATTCATGTTGCCGACTTCTTCTTTGTCAGCTGTCCAAGTATCTGCCCCATGGTCACCCGGCAGATGCTCCGGGTCCATGAAGCCTTCCAAAACACGGAAAACCTGCTGTTGGTCTCCTATTCCATCGACCCCAAAAGGGACACTGTCGGTCGGCTGGCTAACTATGCCAGGAATCTGGATGCCGACACCCGTCGTTGGAAATTCCTGACTGGCGACAAAGCCCGCCTGCTGGGTATTGCTGGAAAATACTTCAGCATCGCCCTGGAAAATCCGGACGCTCCAGGTGGATTTGACCACAGCGGCCGCTTAATTCTGGTGGATTCTCGCAGAAGGGTGCGCGCCTTCTGCGATGGCACCGATCCGGATTCGGTCACCGCTTTCATGGCTTCTATCCGCCAACTGCTGCAGGAGGAGGAACGCTTGAAAGGCCCTCCGAATTAGGTTAATTCAATTGGGATTGCCCAGGATAATCGGTAATCCGTCCGACCCGCTTCCAATGATGATTATCTTTGAGTTGGGTGAGTTTGCCAGCTTAAGCGTGGCTTCAATGCCCTTATCCTTCAATATCTTATCTGAAAGGCTCGCCGTCAGGATTTGATTCGCCTCAGCCTTGGCCCTTGCCTCGATAATCTTTCGATCCGACTCCTGCTTTTCCTGTTCCAGAATGTACTCAAATTTCAAAGAAAGTTGCTCCGCCTCTATTTTTTCCTCGATTGCTGTGCGGACTTTCTGGGGCAAATTGATTTCGCGAATGAGGGATGCTTTTAGGTTCACGAAGTTTTTGGCCAAGGTGGTTTCGAGGTCTTTTTGAATAAGGGTCTGGACCTCCTCCCTGCGGGTGGAGTATAACTCCTCTGGGGTAAAGCGACCAATAATTTTCCGGACGGAACTGCGCACTTCGGGCCGAACCAAACTCTGAATGAAATCCTTGCCAAAGGATTCGTGGAGTTGGGGGATTTTGTCAAAGGCTGGATGGGCTCGAACCGTAACGTCCACGCGTATGCTCAGGCCATTGCTCGAGAGGACTTCCATTTGTTCCTCGAGCTGCTGCTCGCGTACGTTATAGATGTACATGGTATTCCAGGGAGCATAGATGTGGAATCCGGGCGTGTAGGTGCGGTCTTTTTCCAAACCCCCGCTGAATCGTCGAAACAGGACCCCTCGCTCACCGGCATCGATGGTGATAAAGGTGGCGTTGGAAAAGATAATCACAATCAAGGCAATAAAGAAGATAATGCCCAGGGTGCTTAAAAATTTTCCTGAGGGAATTTTTCCTGATAGCTGGCTCATTTTTTTTCCATAAAGCTACGGCTATTTCGCAGCTGTTGCGCTGCTTTTTCCTTCCTTAAGGGGTCGAAGGATGAGGAGAACAGTGCCGTGATGGGGGATGGTAAACCGCAAGTGCCTGGCCTGTCCCAGCTCCCGCTGGCGCCAGGCGTCCCGGACCTGCCAGGTTCCCGTCATGCCCAAGCTTTCGGGTTCGAAGTGGTAAGCTATAGCTTTCTCTTTTCCCCAACGGAAGTACGAGGCCGGAGTCTCCCCATACCGGGCCGTGTGAAAAAATCCCACGGCTTTTGCTCCACCCTCCAAATCCTTTACCCACACCTGAACCGGCCCCTCGCTTACCATGCGGCGGGGAGCTTTTCCCAGGGGGTCCTGATTCACAGCGAGCACTTCGGTAGCGGTCAGCAAATTTAGGGTGAAGCGGTCGAGCTGTTCTAGTGGACAGCCGATTAGTAGGGGGGCGGAAAGCAAAGCGTTCATGGTCATATGGCTGTACTGCTCGTCGGGACTCAGCCGGGTGGGATGAAGGCTCGCTCCGGTACTCACCTTGCCCAACACCATCATATCTGGATCGGGCCAATGCCCCGGCCCGGTAAAGTCCGACCAGGCATCCAGGGAAAAGGTGGTGAGATACACACTGTTCCAACTATCCCGGATGTCGGGTCCTGTCCGATACATCTGGGCTACACTTGCCCAGGAGGAGCCTTTTTCCACCGGGGCGGAATTGGACAGGCTCAAAATGATATCGCGGCCGCAATGCCGCAAGGCGGTGGCCATCCGCTCCGCCGATGACGGCTCGATCCGCCAATCGTATTTTAAAAAATCTATGCCCCATTCCGACCACTGCCGAGCATCGGCCTCTTCAAACCGGTAGGGACCAATGCGCATGTAGGGCTGTCGGTTTTGGCGAATTTGTTCATGGGTCTCGCCCCCTTGCGCTGCGTCGGAGGAGCCGCCTGGATACCCTGCATAGGTGGAAATGTAAGGGGTGGAGTAGATTCCTGCCTTTAGTCCCAGCGCGTGAATTTCCTCAATAAGCCCCTTCATGTCGGGGAATTTTGCGTTTGGCTGCAGGGCGCTATAGGGCCCGCTCCGCACTCCCTGCCAGCAATCGTCGATGTTGATGTAGGTCCAGCCGCAGTCTGCCAGCCCGGAATACACCATGGCCCGAGCTGAGGCCAGGACCTTTTCGCTGTCCAAAAGGTGAGCCCAGGAGTTCCAGCCATTCCATCCGAGTGGCGGAGTGCGAGCTATAGTGTCGCCCACGATGACTTCCAGCGGCTGCCGGGCGCTGCCTCGGGTATTTTCCGCAACCAGGGACAGGGCATACCTACCAGGAAGGGCCACCATGCCGCTGATGATACCCGATGCCGCATCCAGCGTCAGGCCTGACGGCAATCCCTTCACGGTAAAACGCATGGGTCGCTGCCCGGTCGCTGCCATTCGATACTGGAATGGATGCCCGGGACGCACACCCGCCACACGGGGAGAATGAATTTGTGGCGACTTCCTCGGTGCAGGTGTCAGGTAAAGGGCGGATCGATCCCTGGGAACCTGCCGGGGTCGGTGGCCCGGACGCATCAGGATTCTGGCCATCGCCCAGTTTCCATAGGTGCGTTTGTTGCGAATGCCCCCGGTCTGATCTGTCACCAGCAGGCCGAGCCGACGGATTCCTGCCAGGTTTATATCCACCTCCGCTGGCTTATCGCCCGGTAGTAGGGGAGGACTCGCGTATAATAGACGCCCGTCCCCCAAAACGAAAAAGCGGATAGGTATAGTCGGATTGCCCGCATCATCAGCGCCAAGGGTAGCCAGCAATCGAAACGCCTCCCCGTCGACCTGTAGTGGAATGACACTGACAGACTGAAGGCCAATACCCCTGAGGTAGGGTTTCCCTTGCATGCGGATGGTATCTCCCTGATAGTTGCTGCCCCCTTTCACCGGACGGATTCCCTCCGAGTAGGCCTGTATGGGGAGTTGGTCCAGCCAGATGGTATCTGCCCTTTGCTTCAGGCTTATCGCAGCTGGCCTAGCATCGGCGTTTACAAGTTCCCCGCTCCAGCAAGGGAATTTCCCTGTCGAGGTGATGGCTTTGGATGGGAGGCCCAGGCAGCTCAGATGGAGCAAAACCATCCATGGAGAGAGAGCCGGCCAGTAGATTAGTTGGTTAGTCACCCTAGTTGGCATTTACCCCGGAAATAGCATCCATTCCAATCCTGAGATGCAACGAAATCCCCTGGAAGTTACACTTCCCGGGATAATCCAGAAAGTATCCCCCTTGGTTTTTGTTAATATTTGTTTAATAGGCTTAAACCTTCCCATCGGCAGCTGTATTTTGGCTATTTTCACCATCAAAACCCTACGATGAAATCTTTTCTTTTGTTTACTTTCCTTATTTCCGGTTTGGTCTTTGCAGGAGCCGGATTCACCTTTCCTGAGGGAACAACAGCTTTTCCTCAGGCTGTAGATGGTAAGAAAATATACAAGCAATACTGCGTTACCTGCCATGGGGTTTACGGCGATATGGGAGCTAGCGGTGCAGCAAATCTGGCCACCTCCAAACTGAAACTCAATGAGCGGGTTGCTGTCATCACGAATGGCCGCAAAACCATGGCGTCCTTCAAGGCACTGCTTGATAAGGCCAAAATCAAGGCCGTTGCCGAGTATACCATGACACTTAAAGCTGAATAATTCTTCCCCTTGGAGCCGGCGGGAATTCCCCAGGAAAAATCGACGCTGCGTATCTTGGTGACAGGAGGAACAGGGTTTTTAGGTTCCTATCTTCTTCGCTACCTTCTTCGCATGGGTCATACCAACATTCTGGCTTTGCGCCGAAGGGGCAGCGCCATGGATCTAGTCGCCGATTTGGGAGATTCGATTAGTTGGCTGGAAGGGGATATCCGGGATTTCGGATTTCTATCCGAGTGCCTGGAAGGCGTCCATTGGGTTTTTCACGCTGCAGCCATGGTATCTTTCGACAGGAAAGATTATCGGGACATGGAACGAATCAATACCCATGCCACGGCAGACCTCGTCAATTTTTCGCTGTTGCATGGCGTGAGAAAATTCTGCTTTGTCAGTTCGGTAGCCGCCTTGGGTCGCGCTGGCGACGGAGAAATCATCGATGAGGATACGCCCTGGAAAGAAGATTTACGCCATTCTTATTACGGCATTACCAAATGCTATGGAGAACAGGAAGTTTGGCGGGGAATGGAAGAAGGCCTTAAGGCAGTCATAGTCAATCCATCGATGATCCTTGGTAGCGGCCGCTGGAACGAGGGTACGCCCCATTTTTTTCGGCTCATCCGATCGGGCTTCCCTTTCATCCCTCGGGGTACCGGCAATTGGGTGGATGTGCGGGACGTGGTGACGGCCATGTACTGCCTAATGGTTTCCGAAATACATAGCCAGCGGTTTATCCTGGTTGGTGGCGACTGCTCCTTCCAAAACTTCTTCCAATCAATCGCTACACACTTGCACTGCAAGCCTCCCCAACTCCATTTGCCCAGGCTATTGGAATATCTTGTCCTGCCTTTTGCTTGGCTGCAGGCCCGCTTTACGGGTCGGCGAGCATTTATCACCCCGGAGTCCATCCGCCTCTCTGGGCATCATAACCGATACGATCATGCCAAATCCATCCGGATTCCAGGTTTTGAAGGGTACAGGCCATTGGAACAAACGATAGCTGAAACAGCAACTGCCTTTAAGGAGGAGGAGAGATCTAACCATTATTTTCCCTTAGTATTTTGAACATCCTTTTTTCAAAAACATTATCTTCATAACGTTTTTAGGTAAGTGGTGTTTTTTTATATTGTCAGTGAGTTGATTAACGAGTGAGTGTAGTTGAGATGATCTCCTCAAGGGGAGATCATCTTTTTTTTGCTGCCGCACACTTTGCACGGGGACTTTTCCCCTATCTTGAGGATACAACTGGCATTTGGTGTTCCACAACGTTTTCTTTCCCCTGCTGGATTTGCCCCGGCCCTATGGATTTTCCGGATTTCGGAAGGATTTTTTAGCGGGTATGGTGACTGCTTCTCTGCTCATTCCTCAGGGAATGGCCTATGCGTTGCTTGCCGGTTTGCCCCCGGTGCACGGACTGTATGCCGCAACCCTTCCACTCCTGATTTATGCCGTGCTAGGAAGTTCCCGTAAACTCGCCGTCGGTCCGGTGGCTATGGATTCTCTGCTTACAGCGGCTGCCATTCAGCCCTTTGCCCAACAGGGAACAGCTGCCTGGCTGGAAGCAGCGGTCATGCTAGCCACCCTGGTTGGCGTGATCCAGTTTGCCATGGGAGCCCTTCGGCTCGGCTTCCTGGCCAATTTTCTTGCAGGTCCGGTGTTGAGTGGATTCAGTTCAGCAGCCGCCTTGCTCATCCTGGTTACCCAAATTCCTCACCTTACGGGTATCTCCCCTTCCAGGCAGGACTACCTGCCGGCCATGCTAATGGATTGGTTCCATCAGCTTGGACAGACCCACTTGCCAACCCTGGTCCTTTCTATAGCCGGATTGGTCCTTCTCTTAGGTATGCAGCGTTTCAGCACCCGAGTGCCTGCCGCCCTGCTGTTACTTCTGGGAGGCATCCTTCTTTCTTTCTGGTTGAAGAGGTTAGGAATGGGTATTAGCATGGTTGGATCGATTCCTGCCGGTCTGCCAACCCTGCGTTTTCCCGAATTTGGCACGATGCCGCTGATGGCGCTGTTGCCTGCAGCATTGGCTATTTCCTTGGTTGGTTTTTTGGAAAGTTATGCCATTGCCAAATCGGTGCAGCATCATTTGGACGAACCACCGATCCGGGCAAATCAGGAGTTTATTGCGCTTGGAGCCGCTAATGCAGCATCTGCGATGGTAGGTGGTTTTCCAGTCGCCGGCGGATTTTCTAGGACCGCAGTAAACAAGAAGGCCGGAGCCATCTCGGGAATAGCCTCCGTCATCGCAGGGCTTGGTGTGGTGCTTACCCTCCTTTTCCTTACGCAAAGTTTCTACTACCTTCCCAAAGCCCTTTTAGCCGTATTGGTGGTGGTTGCCGTTTCCGGATTGATGCGCTGGGCTGAGGCTATTACCCTCTGGCACAGCAACCGTCAGGACTTCCTCCTGCTACTGACTACCTTTCTGGTTACCCTGCTTTCAGGTATACCCTTGGGAATCGGGGTCGGCGTGGCCTTGTCACTCGCCCTTATGGTGTTCCGTGCCAGCAGGCCGCATGCAGCCATTTTGGGAAAGATGCCCGGGACAGAAATTTTTCGCAATGTTCGTCGCTTTCAGAACCTGGAAACCGATTCCGATACCCTGGTGGTGCGCTTCGATGCCGATTTGTTTTTTGCTAATACCCCCTTTTTCGCAGAGCGCATCCGGGAGTGGTCCCGGGAAAAAGGGTCAGATCTGCGTTGGATTATTCTCAATCTGGAGAGCATGAACTACATCGACAGCACCGGAATGAATCAGCTAATCCAACTGATTCGTGTCAGCGACCGGGACGGCGTGACATGGTGCTTTGCCGCTGCCAAAGGGCCCTTGCTGGATCAGATGCAAAAAGCCGGACTTGTGCAAATGATCGGGGAGAACCGTTTTTTTCTCACCGTATTCGATGCCCATCAGGCTATTCGTGCCGGAGACGTTGTGCCCCCTGCATCAATTACTTCCCTATCTTTGACTAAGAAAAAAAGGTAAAATCGTAGTACCCATGCAAATAGTCGACCTCCTTCAATCCCCCGGTGCCTCAGTGGTGGATGTGCGCGAGCCCTGGGAATTTGATGATGGCCACTTTCCAGGTTCCCTCAACATTCCTCTCGGTGAAGTTCCCACCCGGATGGATGAACTCCTTGCGCTATCCCGTCCCCTTATACTGGTGTGTCGAAGTGGTAACCGCAGCGGGATGGCCACTTCCTTGCTTCAGGGTCATGGCGCTCAGGATGTTTACAACGGGGGTGCCTGGGATTCCCTTCCGGTGTAGGATTTACCCCTTCTTTCAAACTCTACATTAAACTTTTATATATTCAAAATAATTAACATATTTGTAAATCAGAAGATTTCAAAATCTGCCGCCCCAGAAATTCTAAGGTATGAAACGCTTGATTGTGCTGCCCATTTCGCTGGTTACAGCCTGTCTGCTGTTGCTTCCCCTTGCTTCGGCAGCCGTATCGGGATTTCGTATGTCCCTGGGCAAGCCCTTTCCGCCCGTTCAGGTTCAGGCGATGGATACCTGCCAGATATCCTGTGGCTTAGTGCGTGTCTATGTTAATGGCAACTGTTCCTACGAAATTACGCCGGCCGAAATTCTCGGCGAGTGTTTTGCCCTTTTTCAGGGCTATGTCATTGTGGATGATGGCGTGCGGGTGAATCCTGTGAGCGGCGGAGTCATTGACAAGATGGGGGTATTTCCCTATGCAGTTTTTAATAATAAAGGAGGGTTTGTCTGTGTTGGGCAGGTGCAGGCTAGAGATACCATTGGGCCCGTTTTCCGCGATGACGTGGCCAAACGAAACTGGGAAACGTGGGATACCCTAGTTTTACCCGAGAGGGATTTGCCTTTAGTAAGGGATCAATCACAGACCTGGATGCAGGCAAGTTCACCCCTGTTTCTTGGCATTCCCTCGGTAAGGGACGGCTGTGGCTCTGGCTATATCCATCGGGTGGTTACCGACGAATTAATTTCCTTTCCCTGTGATACCCTCATCCGGTTCCGGGGCGGTCAGCTTATGGCCCACCTTTCGTTTCGAATCACCCGTACTTTCACCTTTATTGACAATCTTGGCAATCGCTCTAGGTTTGTACAAGAAATATTTTTCCGGAAGGTAGGCGCAACTTCCTCCTGCGACCAACCCGCAAGACTTGCCTTTGATTATGCTCCGGCCAACCTCTTCGCCTTTGGCCCTCTCGGTGATAATCCGAGGACCAGTGCCCATCCGCTCTTTCCTGTAGGAACCAGGGATTTAACCTCAGGATTCTATCGATGCGAAGCACCAGACACCCTTCGCTTCGATGTCTGCTCCCTTTCGGGGAGTGAAGAACAGGAGCGAATCCTTCGGGCAGTGTATAGTGCGACCTACACCTGGCCAAACGGAAAGCTGGACACTATAAGCTTGTTCGATCCACCAGCTAGCTGGCGGGTTTCCTATGCATCGCGGGCCTTCTCTGCTTGCAACGACGGCAAACGGGTACGCGTCATCCTTACGATCGAGGGTGGCTGCCCAAATCGCCTCTTCACGGATACGATTTGGATTTACTTTGTGCGGGTATCTGGTCCGAGTTTTCCTGCATTAGACACTACAGGTGGGAAGCATGTATTAGGTAGGGATGCCCGAAGTCCGGTGCGCATTACCTTACCGCTGGTTTCATGTAAAGGGAGCCTTTCTCTTCCCCCGACTCACGGAACCGACGAAGCTGACCTAGGCCGCTTGTTCAACTGGACTGTTCGGGATATCTGCACGCCTAGGGCAAATCTCAATCTGAGCTATCGGGTGGAGTCTAAGGTGGTGCCCGATTTTACCAAATTTCGGAGCAGTCCTGACTGGAAACCCTACACCTACCCCATGCGTATGACTGGGGATGGGCCTATCCTTGGAGACTTGCCAGCTGGCTCTCATCGACTCATTATCCAGGCCACAGCAGGGGAATGCGAAGCAGTTAATGCCGATACCCTGTATTTTGTTATGCAGGACCAGGTTTTCCCTCGTGCCCGATGTAAGCAATCCATCACCCTACCATTTGTTTACCGGCGGAATGCCGATTGGTATGGGCAGGGGCGTTCGGCCAATCTCTACGCCCGGCTGCGCATCGATATGGTCAACGCAGGTTCCACGGATAATTGTTACCTGGATACTTTCTACATGCGGCGCGCCGTGCCGGAGGCTTGTATTTTGGAGAATATGCTTGGAAATGCCGATTATGACCGCTTTGGCAATGGTGACGGAAAGGTAACCCTCTCCGATTTTGAGAAAATCACAGCTGGAAAATTCGCTGGTCAATACTATACTCCCCGGTTTATGCCCTACGTAGAATACTTCTGCTGCGATGCCAACCCTGAAAATACGGCGGAACTTTGGGTAGGCGACCTCGGAAACGGTAATCAGTCCAATTTCAGTTTCTGTGAGGTGGATGTTTTATTAGTAGATGTTTTTAATCCGGTCATCCTTCCCCCAGACCTGAATGCTCCGGGTAATGCCTTGGCTACTAATCAAATTGCCTGTCAGGATACTGCCTCCCTGCGTGCTATCGACAATGAGCTGCTGGCCAATTCCCTTTTTGGCACCCCCCTCATTTATGGGCTAGATTGCTCGGGGAAGGTCACCTATTCCACCGCCTCGTCCATTTCCTGTGGTTCGGGCTTCATCACACGCCGATGGACTGTGGAAAAGACCGTGGGAGCAAACACGGTGGTGATTCGAGATTCCCAACGGATTTTCGTTCGGCCAGCTCACAACTTTTCCCTGAGTCTTCCGCCAGACACGACAGCCAGTTGCGGGAGCCCAGCTGCCCTTGCGTTGGTGGTCGCCTCCAATGCTTGCGATAAACTCCAGGTAAGTTATTCCGATTCCCTGCTATCGCGGCGCAATCAGCCTGCAGGCTGCATTACTGTGGCCCGGACCTATACCGTAATCAATACCTGTGCCCTTCCCCCGCTGACTACTTGCGATGCGGTTCGGGCGAATCCCGGATTATACGCCCGTGTCATTCCCCGGCGAAGGGATAGCCAGGGTCGCGCCCTGCCCTATTTCCTTTCGATTTCCCAACTCAATGGAGACAAGCAGCGCGTGATCGGGCCTGGCGATCCGGCCATAAAGGATTCACTTAAGGTATTCTCCGGATTATCCCGGGATTCCCTTTCGCGGGATTCCTTGGCTCGCTATCCACTTGCCGCGATTCCCTCTTGTCCCGGAGAGCCAGCCTATGCCTGGCAATACACCCAGATGCTAACACTCACCGACCAGAGCCAACCCGTGGTACCGGTACCCGATACCGCGATGGTCATACGTAGCAATGCATCCTGTGCTAATCCCGTCAGAGTCCGTTTTCGGGCAAGCGACAATTGTCCCTTTGCTACCATTTCCCTAGATTCCGCCATGCTTTATCGCCGGTCCTCCTCGACCGTAATTCCTTGGGGGGGTAAATGGGGCTCCAGTACCTATGAAGGTGGATTTCTTGAGGTTCTCCTCCATGCAATGCCCGCAGGTAACTATGATCTTTGGGTTCAAGTTTCCGACAACTGCGGGCAGCTAACACGGGTGAAGTTACCTGTCCTTGTCATAGCCTCCGAAGTTCAGGTCCTCGATTGTGTGGCCAGCCTGAGACGGAACCTTCAGCCCCAGAATCCCGGCGATACGCTTTTCCAAATCCTAAAGGTGGGTGACCTACTTAAAGATCCCACTTTCCCTGCCCGACTGGAATGGTGCAGTCCAGCCTCCTTCCTGGCCTTGAAGAGGGTGTCTGATATTCCTTCCGGATCCTTTCGCCCCACCCGGGCGGATAGTTTCCTAATCCTTTCCTGTGCTGATCTCCGGCGGGGCACCGTCCCCTTGCGATTGATGCTGGCTGATACGGGTCGGTTGGTATTCAGTTGCGATGTCTCCCTGGTTCTCACCGACACGGCCAATCACTGTGGCGCTACCTATTTAGTCCAGGGGACCGTCCTTACTAAGAAGGACAGGGCAGTGAGCGGTCTAGGCGTTCAGCTAACCGGTTCCGGTGTGTGGTCCGGACTGACGGATGCCTTGGGTACCTATGTCCTGGACAAGATTCCCGGGGGTAGGGGAGGGGAACTCAAACCCGTCAGCCCGCTTGATTTCCGCAACGGCATCTCGACCTTGGATTTAGTTCTCCTGCAGCGGCAGCTTTTGCAGGGAAATGTGTTGAAGAATCCATATGAATTCATCGCTGCCGATTTGGACAACTCCAAATCGGTAAGTATTCGGGACTTGGTTGAATTGCGTAAACTGATTCTTGGGGTCAGCGATCGGTTTGAAAAGAACAATAGTTGGCGTTTCGTGCCCTCATCTTATGTTTTCCCGGATTCTCTTAATCCTTGGACGGCTCCCTTTCCTGAAGGAGTGACCCTAGAAGCCCTTTCTCGGGACACCACGGTGCCCTTTATTGCCGTAAAAATCGGCGACTTATCCGGCGATGCCCCCACCCAGGAACGACCCGGGGCGCAGTTCCGCCGGGAATTCGCCTCCTGGCCAATTTACTACGAGGTGGTACCTGGTTTTCTGCCGGGTGCGTGCCGAATAGACTTCTATTTCGAGATCAGGCCTGATGCCTTCCAGGCCACTTTGGCTTTTCCGAGTGCATTGGCCAGCAGCTTGTTTTTCAGGCCTGGCAGCCTGGGCGCTGAATACACCTCCCTGTCGGAGGAGAAGGGGCTGCTTCACCTGAGTGCAGAAAAACTCGGAGGAAATGGCCCCTTATTTTCGTTGGATATGCACGCAGACGAACTCCCGAAGGTCTTGGTTTCCTTTTCCCGAATGGGACTGCTGCCTGAAGCCTATGCCGGCAATCGCATCTACACCCTTAGCCTCCGGGAACGAAACCCTGCTGGCGGCGCTATGCGCTTCCTCCCTCCATTCCCAAATCCTACTGCCGGCGAAATATCTCTTTCTTTCTATTTACCTGGGGATACCCCAGTTTCGCTAACGCTCACGGATTTGACAGGCAAATCAGGGCCATCTCGCAGACTAGACGGACGCAAAGGCTGGAATACTTATCGGCTCCATTTATCGGATCAAGAAAAAGGGGCCGTCTGGCTTTGTGCCCTGCATGCTGGTGACCAGGTGGCCGTGCAGCGGATTATTGTGGTAAAATGAGATTGGGTTTTCCTTGGATTTACTCTTCCTTCGTTAAGAATCTTCCCGCTATTTCATTAACTCCTTGTTGATTTTTCAAGTCAATCTATTGATGCCATATCTAACAACAGGTTGCTGCTCTGATGATGCTGTTTGCGGAAAGAGAGCTCGCCAGTGTGCTATTTTTGATTAAAAAACCGTTCCATGGCACGAAAACAATCGTTTGCTGAAATCATTCAATCCGATAAGCCCATTCTTGTGGATTTCAGCGCCGAATGGTGCGGGCCTTGCAAGTTTATGGCCCCCATATTGAAGGATGTAGCCGCCACACTTGGGGAAGAAGCCAGGATTATTAAAATCGATGTGGACCGGAATCCGGAAATAGCCCAGCAACTGCAGATCAATGGGGTGCCTACCCTGGCTATTTTTCGAAAGGGTATCCTGAAATGGCGGGTTTCCGGGGTTCAGTCGGCCCATACCCTCATTTACCAACTGCGGGAAGCCGGAAAGAACTAAGCAAAACATTATATTTCGAAAAAAAATATGCTCAATCATTTCCTTCACACTTCCTGGCACTGGTCCGTCTCCGGTGCCGCCATCGCCCTGATTCTTTTTTTGCTCGCCTGGAATGGAAAAGTTTTTGGGGTGTCGACCATTTTCCGGAATTTCTGCGGTCTAGCCGGAGCCCGGGATAGCTTTTTCCGGTTTGATTACCGTGAGGATGGCTGGCGGCTTTTCTTTCTGGCTGGCGCCATGGTTGGCGGCTTTTTTGCCGGGATTTTGTTTCCCGATACCCGGGCCGTTGACCTGAATCCTACAACTATCGCCGCGCTCGCAGACTGGGGAATCGCCTATCCAGGCGCTGACTCCCAGGGACGAGGCCTGTTCCCCGACGAATTGCTGCGCTGGAACAATCTGCAAGCCTGGTTAATTGCCCTCGGGGGTGGTTTCCTCCTCGGATTTGGATCCAGGTATGCCGATGGTTGCACCAGCGGACACGCCATCACTGGGCTTTCTCACTTGCAACTGCCCTCCCTGCTAACGGTTATCGGCTTTTTTATCGGCGGATTGCTCATGACCCACTTTTTTTTACCATATATTCTATAAAATCTATCTGATATGAAAGATTTAATATTTGGGGCAATTGGCATCCTTTTCGGTATAACCATGACCAAGTCCCAGGCCATATCTTGGTTCCGCATCCTAGAGATGTTTCGCTTGGAGAGTTTCCACATGTTCGGCATCATTGGCACGGCGGTCTTGCTAGGAATCCCCATAGTCCAATGGATGAAGCGCTCTGGGATGAAGTCCCTGGATGGGCAGTCAGTGACGATTAAGATTCTTCCCCTGCGTCCCTTGCGGCACCTTTTGGCTGGCACCGTGTTCGGACTGGGATGGGCGCTTGCCGGAGCTTGTCCGGGTCCCTTATTTGTGTTGGTCGGCAATGGCTATGCCTTCGTCATTGTGGTTATCGCCGGGGCCGTGCTGGGAACCTGGTGCTATGCCAAGGTTCGCGACTGGCTTCCGCATTGAGGGTAGTTTAGGAATGGCTTTAAGGGACGCCGCTGGAACTCCCTGGGGCTGTTGGATTTTCTGAGCTTGGCGCAGTGGAAGGGGTTTACCTTTTTCATTCTCGCATGGTTTCAGTGGAGGGCGCCGGCTGTGGCTCGTCGGGCAGCGCCGCCGGCGCTGCCCATGTCCGGGTGAAAAGCTCGGCGGTTCCTCCATTGAGGCAAAACAAACTGCTGGAAATGGGAAAACCCTTTCTTTGGGTCACCCCTTTTCCCGATACTTTCGGTAGCCTTTGGTTGCTCCATAGAGAACGATTCCCAAAGCAAGCAATCCGCCCGCTGCTGTCAGAAAGTCCAGGGTGTTCCGATAAACGGCTAGCAAGGATATGGCTACCAGGAATAGGGTGGGCACTTCGTTGAGCAAGCGAAACTGAAAAGAGCTAATTTCAGGACCGGCGTGTTCGCTTGCCTGCAGGTGGGTGCCGCACCAGAATTGGTAGCCGCTTAGTCCACCTAGAAGGGACAGCTTGATATACATCCAGGGATTTGCAGATAACCAGTCCGTTCCATGCATACCCAGCATGAAGAGGCCGCAAGTCCAGGTGATAATCATTGCGGGCATACAGATGATGCGGTAAACCCTAGTTGCCATCAACTGGAATTGTTTGGTGAGAATACCGCGTTCTGGCTCGTCCTTTGCCCTAGCCTCTGCCAAATAGACGAATATTCTGCCCAGGTAGAATAAGCCTGCGAACCAGGATACAAATCCAATTACATGCAATGACTTGAAGAACAAGAACACTGGAAAAGATTTTCAATTCCCGGAAATGTAAATAGAATCATAGCATCTTGCAAGTCGGAGTAAGTTTTCCTAAGAAATCTTCCTTAGATTCGTTGAAGTACTTCGAAGCCAATTGCCATGTCTAGCCAACCCACCCAAGCTCGCTTCTCCTTCATTATCCTCACGGTTTTGTTTTTCCTTTGGGGATTGCTCACCTCGCTCAACGACATTTTGGTGCCGCACCTGAAGGCAGCATTTGACCTGAAACACTGGCAAGCTCAGCTTATACAATTCTTTTTTTTCGGGGCCTATTTTGCCATGAGCATCCCGGCGGGATTGCTCATTCGCCGTCTGGGGTACAAGGGCGGTATCGTGTCGGGTCTTGCCTTGATGGGCCTAGGGTGCCTTATTTTCTATCCAGCCTCCATGGAGCAGGCCTACGGTGTTTTCCTTTTGGGGCTATTCGTTTTGGCCAGCGGTATTACCATTTTGCAGGTTGCTGCTAATCCATATGTAGCTGTATTGGGTCCAGAGCAGACGGCCGCCAGCAGGTTAAATCTTGCCCAGGGGTTCAATTCCCTGGGACACACCATAGCCCCCCTGCTTGGATCACTCCTTATCCTGCAGAATACTGATCAGGTGGATGTCGCTACCGTGCGGATGCCTTACGTGGCCATGAGCATCGTCATGTTTTTCATCGCCTTTGTCTTCAGCAGGCTCAGTTTGCCCGCTATCAGTGAGAAGGGAGGAACTGAACGGGAGGGCTTTGATTTGTGGCGGTATCCGGCTTTGTATCTCGGTGCGATTGCGATTTTTTGTTATGTAGGCGCGGAAATTTCCGTGGGTAGTTTTTTGGTGGAATACCTAAAACAAGATGCGCTTTTAGACCTGCAGACTAAGACTGCAGGATCTTATGTCGCTTTTTATTGGGGTGGCGCTATGGTGGGTCGCTTTATGGGGGCTGTTTCCTTGGCTGGTGAGCAAGGAGGCAGGCGTTGGGTACTCATGGCGTTGTTTCCCTTGATTGCCTTTGGGGTTTCCTGGCTGGCTGCCCGGGCGGGCGGCGGCGATCCGACGCTTTCCTATGGTTTCCTGGGCGTAATGCTCCTAAATTACGCTGTTTTTCCCTTGGGAAGGAGTATTCCTTCCAGGTTGCTAGCGGTCTTTGCCCTGATGAACGTGCTTCTCCTCGTGGTGACGATGAGTACGCAGGGTCAGCTGGCGCTATGGTCAGTCCTTGGCATTGGCCTGTTCAATTCTATCATGTGGTCTAATATCTTTACTCTAGCCATCGGCAGATTGGGCCGTTATACCAGCCTGGGCTCTTCCATCCTTGTCATGATGATTGCCGGGGGGGCCATCCTTCCCCTGTTGCAGGGATTCGTTGCTGACGTTCCGGGTATTGGGGTAAAGTTTTCTTTTCTTGTTCCCGCTCTGGCCTATGTTTTTCTCTTTTACTACGGCTGGCGCAGCCGAAAGGAAACTTTGGAGGGTTAGCGGATTGTGGTCACTTGCCAGCTGGCCAGGCGACTTTTTAAGGAAAAAGTTTGGAAAGCTGATTTTTTCAGGTTAACATTGCATTACGATGAAATGCATAGGAAGTTCTCCCATTTGTCCTAACGTGCGCTGTTTCCGCCGCAGTCCGCGCCCTTGTGGGCGCGTCATGTAAACTTCCCACTCCGGGCAGTGTTTGTCCTGCCTATTCCCTTGCCAGCTATTATTATTTCTCTTAATTAATGCCGGAAGATGGATGTTGAAGTCGTTATATCCTCCCACGAACACACCAAATATGCGGAGGAGGTTTGCCAGTTAATTGCCGAATCAGCCAAGGCCAGGGGGACAGGTATTGCGGCCCGAAAACCCGAATACATTCGGGCTAAAATGGAGGCTGGAAATGCCGTGGTAGCCCTGGCGGAGGGTAAACTCGTCGGATTCTGTTACATCGAGGTCTGGAGCCACAATCGGTACGTTGTCAACAGCGGCTTGGTGGTGCATCCGGATTACCGAAAGTCAGGACTTGCTCGGCAAATCAAGAAAATGGTGTTTAACCTGGCCCGGGACAAATATCCGGAAGCCAAGGTGTTCGGCATTACCACCAGCCTGGCGGTTATGAAGATTAATACGGAACTTGGCTACAAACCAGTCACCTTTTCGGAACTCACACAGGATGATGCCTTTTGGGCCGGCTGTAAGAGCTGTCCCAATTACGATATCCTCACCCGCAATGAAAGACGCATGTGCCTCTGTACGGCTATGCTTGCCCCTTCCAAGGTGGAAGAATCGCAGATGGCTTATCCTTTGTCTCATCTCATTGTGCAGAAGCCATGAAAAAAGTTGTATTGGCATATAGTGGTGGCTTGGATACTTCCTTTTGCATTCCCTGGTTGGTACGCGAAAATGGATGTGAAGTGCATGCCCTGACGGTAAATACGGGCGGTTTTACCCCTGGAGATCTCCTTCAGTTGGAACAAAGGGCTTTGCAGCTGGGCGCTGCCTCCTTTCATGCGGTCGATGCCCGGCAGGAATTCTATGACCGATGCGTCCGATTTCTCCTCTTTGGCAATGTGTTGCGGAATAATACCTATCCGCTCTCGGTTAGCGCCGAACGCATGTTTCAGGCCCTCGAAACAGCCCGCTATGCCCTCCTCAAGCAGGCTCAAGCTGTTGCCCATGGGTCCACGGGTGCGGGAAATGACCAAGTGCGCTTTGACCTGGCCTTTCAGGTGCTGGGTCCCGACCTGGAAATAATTACCCCCATTCGTGATAGGAAACTATCCAGGCAAGAGGAAATTGAACAGCTGCGCAACTGGGGTTTTGATTGGAACTGGGAAAAGGCCAGGTATTCCGTGAACAAGGGGCTTTGGGGCACCAGTGTCGGCGGCGTGGAAACTCTCGGATCCCGGCAGGGATTGCCCGATACGGCTTTTCCTACGCCCCTTTCTGCCACCGATGCCCGAAGGCTAAGCATTTCTTTTGAAAATGGGGAAATCTGGGGGATTGACGGGGAGCGCTTTGCTTCCCCGCTCCAGGCCATCGAAGCCCTCCAGTCCATGGCTTCTCCATTTGCCATCGGCCGCGACATTCATGTGGGGGATACGATTATCGGTATAAAAGGTAGGGTCGGATTCGAAGCGGCAGCCCCGCTAATCCTCATCAAAGCCCATCATCTCCTGGAGAAGCACACGCTGACCAAGTGGCAGCAATACTGGAAAGAACAACTCGCCAACTGGTATGGCATGCTCCTGCACGAGGGGCAATTCCTCGAGCCGGTCATGCGCAATATTGAGCATTTCCTTGCCGACACACAAGCCACCGTCACGGGTAAGGTTTTCCTTACCCTGCATCCCTATCGCTTTGTATTGGAAGGCGTGGAGTCGTCCTTCGACCTGATGGATCCTCGCTTTGGGCATTACGGTGAAATGAATCAGGGTTGGACCGGCGACGATGTAAAGGGCTTTATCCGGATTGCGGGCAATGCCTCCCGTATCTGGCGCGCCGTTTCGGAAGTTTCCCGGGAATCCCCTCCTGCGTGATCCGGGCGGGTATCATTGGCGCAGGTGGTTATACCGGGGGAGAACTTCTGCGTTTGCTGGTCCGCCATCCCCGGGTGGAACTGGCTTTTGTCCAAAGTCATTCGCAGGATGGCAAATCGGTACCCTCCGTGCACGCCGGCCTTTTTGGTCTGGAGGGCCTCCGGTTCTGTGCCAAGCCCAATTTGTCTGATGCGGCACTGCTTTTCCTTTGCATGAGTCACGGCCAGAGTAGTGTTTTCCTTCGGGAAAATCCACTTCCGGAAACGATGCGCTGCATCGATCTGGGCAATGATTTCCGGCTGGATCCTTCCTTTATTTATGGCCTACCTGAGTTGAATCGGGAAGTCCTTTGCCAGGCTACTCGGATTGCCAATCCTGGATGCTTTGCCACGGCCATTCAACTCGCTCTGCTTCCCCTGGCCGGTGCAGGTCTCTTACAGGGGCCTATTCATGTGCATGCCATCACCGGGAGTACCGGGGCCGGACAGGCTCTCAGTGAGACGACGCATTTCAGCTGGCGGCATGCCAATATGTCTGTTTACAAAGCATTTTCCCACCAGCACCTGCCGGAAATCCATCGAAGCCTGGGCCAGTTGCAAGACGGATTTAGCCAGGATATCCACTTCGTGCCCATACGCGGAGACTTCACCCGGGGCATTCTGGCATCCGTGTACTTAGAGTGTCTACTTCCGGAGGAGGACCTGCTGGCCCGGTACCAGACGTTTTACCAGGCGGCACCCTTTACGCAGGTTATCCTGGATGATCCCCATGTGAAGATGGTCGTCCAGACGAATTATTGCGCCATGCAGCTAAAAAAGCACGGCAAACAACTACACATTATCTCGGTATTAGACAACCTCCTCAAAGGAGCTTCCGGGCAGGCTGTTCAGAACATGAATCTTATGTATGGCTTGGGCGAGGAGGTAGGTCTCGACCTAAAAGGTGCAGCATACTGAACTTATACTATGAAACTTTTCGACGTCTATCCACTTTACGATTTATGCCCCGTCCGGGGCCAGGGCGCTTATGTCTGGGACGACCAGGGTACGCGCTATCTCGATTTTTACGGGGGGCACGCTGTCATCTCTATTGGTCATGGCCACCCGCATTTCACGGCGAGGTTGTCGGAGCAACTTGGGTCACTGGCTTTTTACTCCAATTCCGTAATCAATCCACTCCAGCAGGAACTGGCGGACTTGCTCGGCTCGATGAGCGATTGCAAGGATTATCAGTTGTTTTTGTGCAACTCGGGGGCCGAGGCCAATGAAAATGCGCTCAAGATGGCGTCCTTCGAAACCGGCAGAAAGAAGGTGATTGCCTTCAAGCATGCTTTTCACGGAAGGACCTCGGCGGCGGTGAACGTTACAGATAGTAAAGGCATACAGGCACCGATCAATACCACTTTCGAGGTCTCTTATTTGCCGCTGGGGGATGTCGAGGCCCTGGAAGATGCACTCCGACCGTCCGATGCCGCGGCGGTCATCGTGGAGGGAATCCAGGGGATTGGTGGCATCCACCTGCCATCTCAGGATTTCTTACGGGCCCTGGCGGAGGGCTGCCGGCGAACGGGTACCATCCTCATCCTGGACGAAATCCAGTCGGGATACGCTCGCAGCGGCTCGTTTTTCGCTTTTCAGAAATCGGGAATTCAGCCAGATATCATCAGCATGGCCAAGGGCATGGGGAACGGTTTTCCCATAGGAGGTATCCTCCTGCATCCACGTTTTACACCCAGGCATGGGCTGCTGGGAACTACCTTCGGAGGCAGTCATCTTGCTTGTGCGGCCGGACTGGCCGTGCTGGAGGTCATTCGGGATGAAAACCTTATCGCTCGTGCTGCAACCATGGGGGAAATGCTTATGGGCGCCCTGCGCGATGCCCGACTACCGGGAGTCACCGACATACGTGGGGAGGGGCTCATGACTGGTATAGCCTTTGATTATGCCACGGGCCCCTTGCGCAAACAATTGCTGATGGAGTACCATATCTTCACAGGCTCCTCGTCTGATCCCAATACCATGCGCCTGCTTCCGTCGCTCACCATTGGAGAAACTGAAATTGGCCAATTGCTGGAGGGCCTGAGAAAGGCCCTGCGAACCGCCTCCAAGATGCATTCAGTATGAAATCATTTATCGAAGCACCCTCGGCACCTGAAATCGCCCGCCTACTGGCCATGGCCCGCGAAATAAAGAAGAATCCGGAAGCTTTTCAGCATGCAGGGCGCGGCAAATCGCTGGTGTTGTTGTTTTTCAATCCCAGTTTGCGCACCCGACTTTCCACGGAAAAGGCAGGGCTCAACCTGGGCATGCAGGTGATGTCGATGAATGCCGATCAGGGCTGGAAACTTGAATTCAGCGACGGCGCTGTGATGGATGGCGACAAGGCTGAGCATGTGCGCGAGGCAGCAGCCGTCATCAGCCAGTATGCCTCCGTGATTGGAATCCGCAGTTTTCCCAGCCTCAGCGACCGGGAGGCGGACTACCGGGAAGAGGTGTTGGAGGCATTCGCCCGCCATGCCACGGTGCCTGTCCTGAGCCTGGAGTCAGCTACACGCCATCCGTTGCAATCCTTGGCAGATCTGCTCACCATAACCGAGTACCAGCCCCGGCTCCGACCCCGGGTTGTGCTTTCCTGGGCTCCTCATCCAAGAGCACTTCCCCAGGCAGTACCCAATTCTTTTGTGGAATGGATGCGCCGGGCTGATGTTGATCTGGTAGTGACCCATCCAGAGGGTTACGAATTGGCACCTGGATTTGTAGGGGACACCCCGGTAGTATACAACCAGCGGGAGGCGTTTGAAGGAGCTGATTTTATTTACGCCAAAAACTGGTCTGCCTACAGGGAGTATGGCGCCATCCTATCCCGGGATCCGGCCTGGACCATTACCACGGAGAAGATGGCCTGGACGAATGCTGCCAAACTCCTGCACTGTCTACCGGTGAGGCGAAACATCGTGGTTGCCGACGGTGTCCTCGACGGTCCCGATTCACTGGTCATACCCCAGGCAGGAAATCGGACCTGGGCTGCGCAGGCGGTTCTGCACGATCTGCTGCAGCCATAATCCAGGGGAAATGAAGGAAAGTCTTCATATATGGAAAATCGGAGGTAATGTCCTGGGCAATGCCGAGTCCCTGGATAGGGTACTAGCTGTATTCCTCCGGTTGGAGGGCAAGAAAATACTGGTTCATGGTGGGGGAAAAAAAGCCTCCCAGGTTTCGGAAAGCCTAGGTTTGGTGCCACGATTCCACGAAGGCAAGCGAATAACGGATGCGGATACCCTGGAAGTTGCGGTAATGGTCTATGCCGGATGGTATAATAAAACCCTTGTGGCCCGCTGCCAGGCCATGGGATTGAACGCTTTGGGTTTATCCGGTGCAGATGCGGGAGTCATCCTTTCCGAAAAACGAGCCGTCTCCACCGTAGATTACGGCTGTGTTGGGGATCCCGTCGAAGTGAATACCATAGCGATGGCAGATTTTCTTCGAAGGGATTTGGTGCCAGTATGCTGCGCTGTCACCCATGACGGAAAGGGAAATTTGCTCAATACAAATGCAGATACCATCGCATCCACGCTCGCGATAGCTATGGCTCCCTGGTATGCAGTGACCCTGACCTTTTGCCTGGAATTGCCTGGGGTGCTTCAGGAGGTTACCGATTCGAGTACATTGATTCAAAACCTCGATTTGGCCGGATTTGAATCGGGCCGGCAGCAGGGCATCTTTCATTCGGGCATGCTTCCAAAACTGGAAAATGCCTTTCGGGCGCTGGATAAAGGGGTGGCCAAGGTTATCATCTGCGGGCCCGAAACCCTAACTGATGGCCAAGGCACCCATATTACCCGATGATATGGAAACTTCCCGCCAACTACCCCCCTATTTCCAAGAAGCACTAGGATGGCTCACTGAACTGATTGCAATTCCCTCCCTGTCGAGGCAGGAGGATGAAGCTGCCACCTGGATGGCAGGAATTCTGGATAGCCAGGGAATGGCACCGCAACGCGCTGGAAATAACGTTTGGTCGCTGTCTTCCCCCTGGAAGAGCAGTCGGCCGACCCTTTTGCTCAACTCGCACCTCGATACGGTGCGGCCGGTCGATGGCTGGACGGTGAATCCTTGGACTCCCCTGAAGACATCCCGTAGCCTGACGGGCCTGGGCAGTAATGATGCAGGCGCATCCCTGATTTGCCTGATGTGCACCTTTTTGCGAAGCCGGGAACTAACCGATTTACCAGTAAATCTGGTTTTTGCCGCTACCGCAGAAGAGGAGATTTCAGGCGAGGGGGGTATTGAATCGCTTTTGCCCCTGCTTCCACCCATTGATATGGCCATTGTGGGTGAACCCACAATGATGCAGATGGCCGTGGCGGAAAAGGGACTACTTGTCGTCGATGCTGAAGCCCATGGCGTTGCCGGGCATGCTGCGCGCGGGGAGGGACGCAACGCCATTCTGGAGGCTGTAAAGGATATCCGGCATCTGGAAGCGCTGCCTTTTCACCGCGAATCGAAGCTCCTTGGCCCGGTTAGGGTGACGGTCACTCAGATAGAAGCCGGGACCCAGCACAATGTGATTCCAGACCATTGCCGGTATGTCCTCGACATTCGGACCAATGAACAATACACCAATCAGGAGGTTTTCGCCCTATTGGAAAACGAACTTAAGGCAAGCCTAAAAGCCCGGTCCTTCCGGTTGAATGCGTCCAGTATTCCCCAGGAGCACCCCTTGGTCCAGGCAGGGCTGAGCCTTGGGTTATCCAGCTATGGTTCTCCTACCCTGTCTGACCAGGCTCTCATGCCCTTTCCTTCCCTGAAGATAGGAGTCGGAGATTCTGCCCGTTCCCATACGGCCGACGAATACGTTTTACTCGAAGAACTGGCCAGTGGCCTGGAGGGTTATTTTGCTTTGCTTCATGCGTTAAAAATTGCTGATCTGTCCTCATGAAACTCTGGGAAAAAGATACTGCGGCCGCACCCCGCATTGAGTCCTTTACGGTTGGCAAGGACCGGGAGATGGATCTTCGCCTGGCCCGGTATGATGTCCTGGGGTCCTTGGCACATATCCGAATGCTTGAAACTATTGGCCTGCTTACTCCCGAGGAACGCAAAATCCTTGCGGCTGAATTGGTGGTCATCTTTCGATCTGTGGAGGCAGAGACCTTCATTTTAGCGTCAGGGATAGAGGATATTCATTCCCAAGTGGAGGTTCTGCTGACTCGGAGGCTGGGGGATGTAGGCAAGAAAATCCACAGTGGTCGCTCCCGAAACGATCAGGTCCTTCTGGATTTGCGGCTGTATTTTCGGGCAGGTCTGGAGGATATTGTGCAGGGCATGGAAGGGATTTTTTATCAATTCCAGTCCCTGGCCAAGCAGCACCGCCATGCCCTCATGCCGGGATATACCCATTTCCAGCTTGCCATGATTTCCTCCTATGGTCTTTGGTTCGGATCTTGGGCAGAATCCCTGGCGGAAGACCTGGCCCTCATGGCAGCGGTTTTTGGGATAATTAACCACAATCCGCTGGGTTCTGCAGCAGGTTATGGTTCCTCCTTTCCTTTGGATAGGAAGATGACCACTGATCTGCTTGGATTTCAGGACCTTAGTTACAATGTCATACATGCCCAGATGGGAAGGGGAAAGTCGGAGTGGTTTCTGGCGGTGGCCCTGGCATCGCTCGGATCTACCCTTGGAAAATTCGCCATGGATGTGGTGTTGTATTCTAATCCGCACTACGGATTGCTCAGCCTGCCGAAGGAGTGCACCACAGGGTCAAGCATCATGCCCCATAAAAAGAATCCAGATGTCTTTGAGCTGCTTCGGGGAAAGTGCAATGCCTTGCAGGCACTACCCGGGCAGGTGTCCTTACTCACCCACAATCTGCCGGCGGGATATCATCGCGATTTCCAGTTGCTCAAGGAAATGGTGTTTCCAGCATTGGATACTGCCCTGGAATGCCTAGGAATGTTGGCTTGGATTTTACCCCGACTGGAAATTCACCCTATTTCACCGAATGACCCGCGGTTTGCGCATTTGTTCACGGTGGAAAAGGTCAATGATTTGGTACTGGGGGGTATGCCCTTCCGCGATGCTTACCGGCAGGTAGGGGAGATGGTTGACCAAGGGACATTTGAGCCCAATCCTGACCTGCACCATGTGCACGAGGGTTCCATCGGCAACCTTTGTTTGGAAGCGGTTGAGCAAAAATGGGAAAAGGTGAAAAAGGAGTTTCCCTTTGCCTATATAGCGGCGAGATATGCGAGCTTATTAAGGGATGGCAATTAAACCTAAACTGGTAAATACAGGACAGCAAAACGTTAGCTTGCTAAGTTGCCAAAGGTGCTTATTCTCTCCGATGCACTTGTCGGGAATCCAGCGGGTAACAGCGCCTGGAGTATTTTTTTCCACTGGGTAACCTTTTTCCGCAAAGACGCACGAATTGGGAGTCTCCACTGGGGTTCGTCTAAAGAAAGAGGTCCTAAGGTCCTCCTCCGGATGAGCTACATGCCCGGAAGGACGATTTCCCTACCCACCTTAGCCATGGTTATCCAATATCCTCCTTAGGTAGTTCAGCTGTCCGGCATGATGCGATAAATGACAACTTAACTGCATCAAAAAAATCGGATACTTCTGCCTTCATGTTGGGGGGGAGTGTCGGGCATAGGAAATACCAACTGTTCCGGATTTAACTTCATCAATGCAAGCCGTATTGATAACTGCGTCGTTTTTATTTCCTGAATCAATACGTCTTTTGAATAATTCTGGGGTTCAAATTCCTTCCTTCTATTCCTTCCTAACCATCTTTACCTAATACCTCCCCAATGAAATAGCGCAAATTTCCGCAGAGATGAAAAGCAATAGTTCCAAATGAATTTATGACCCCCGGGTGGGATTTCCATAGATTTTCCTCAGAAATTAGGTTAATTTCTTGAATGAGTGCTTCCAGGTCGCGATGCAGAATTTCTGAAATATCAGCAATAAATGATTCTTCCATCTTAACAAGCCTTTTCGAAAGAATGAATTTTTTCAGATTTCAGTTTTCCAAGGGAGGAATCCCCCCACATAAGGGCTGTTTTATAGTCGATATCCCTGATGTTTTCAGCGGATAATTTGTTTTTCCAATCCTCTGTTTTTCCAGCGCTAAAAAAAGTATTTAGGCACTCTTAACTTCCCAACACCCTAAATTCAAATAATGGTCTGCAGCGAATTTCTGGCTTCTCCTATTTAGGAGGACCGGCAATCCATGGATTTGGTAGAGGAGGGGAGGAATGACCATTCCTGCATTCAGGGAGGTTTTACCCAACATTGGGAGGTAAATCCAAAATGTTTCCTTATTCCTTAGGGTCGCAAAGGCATTCTCCAACCAAGGAACACAAAGGGACCTGGGAAGAAATCATGGATAGCCAGGAGGTGAGACATCCTTAGCAGACTCTTATACGCATGCAATTTGCGGGGAAAGATTTTTTTTCGGACATTTCTAGAGACTATTTTTGTGTGCCCGCCTTGGGATTAACATCTTCCAGTTATGGCATTAAACCGATTCCCGACTAACCAACATGCTACCCCATACTTCCACATCCGGTATAGGCATCTACCTACACATTCCTTTTTGCAAGCAGGCATGCCACTACTGCAATTTCCATTTTTCAACCCAACTTTCAGGAAAGCAGGATTTTATCGAGGCGCTCCTCAGGGAGATTTCCCTTCGAAAGGAGGATGCCGCAAACCGGAAAATCCGCTCCGTTTATTTGGGTGGTGGCACACCCTCCCTGCTCGATAAACAATCGCTGCAGCGCATCTTTTCCTGCCTCGAAAATACCTTTGATATCCTTCCCGGCGCGGAAATCACGCTGGAGGCCAATCCGGATGATATCTATCCGGAAATGCTGGAAACCTGGAGGCAGGTGTCCATTAACCGCTTAAGTATCGGTATCCAGACCTTTCAAGACCATGCCCTGCGAGCGATGAACCGGGCACATACGGCGCTGGAGGCTAAGCGCGCTATGGATTTACTTGAAGCAGCCGGATTTGATCGCTACACGGCTGACCTGATTTATGGCATACCAGGAGTATCCGACGAGCAGTGGCTCGAGGACATTGGGGAACTCCTTTCCCGCAAGATTCCACATCTTTCTGCCTATTGCCTGACGGTGGAGGAACATACGGCACTGGCCCATTTCGTAAAGAAAGGAAGGCTAGCTCCTGTGGAGGAGGAGCAGGCACTCCGCCAGTTTGAAATCCTACTGGACACCATGGAGGCAGCTGGCTATATTCACTACGAGATTTCCAATTTTGCACGGCCCGGAAATGAGGCGCAGCATAACAGTGCCTACTGGCTGGGTAGGGAATACCTGGGTTTCGGTCCTTCGGCGCATTCTTTTCAAGGCAAGCGCAGGTATTGGAACCTTCCCCACAATGCATCCTATACCCGAAACCTGCTTTCCGGCCTGCTGCCTGGAAGGGAATCTGAAATGCTGACCCCAAACCAACAGTACAACGAATATGTGCTCACCCGTCTGAGAACCTGCTGGGGTTGCAGTGCCGAAGATATGGCCGAACCCTACCGGTCCCACTTCCTCCTTGAGGTCGCACGGTGGATGCCTGAAATGGTCATGGAAACAAAAGGTATCTATACCCTCACACGCAAGGGGAAAATCATTGCAGATGCCATCACCTCAGACCTCTTTGTCGTGGACTGAGGAAATCAGCCAGCCCGATCGAAGGCCACGGAGACGATGATCTCCTGTTCCTCGTCGTGCCTTTTCTTGAATCCTGTGGCCGGTGAAGCTGCACGCCGCCGGGAAATGAGACGAAACGGGATGTCCGGCAGGGAGAAGGTCATGTGCCGCCAGGCTCCCATATTGGCCGGCTCCTCTTGGACCCAACACAGTTCCATAGCTCCGGAATACTTTTTTTCGAGCAAATCCCGAAGTTGTTTCTCTGGCAGCGGATAGAGTTGCTCCAGTCGGACGATGGCGATATCTTCCCGCTTCTCCTCTTTTTTGCGAGCCATGAGATCGTAGTAGATTTTTCCGGAACAGAACAAAACGCGCCAAATTTTCTTTCCTTCCCGCGTCGGCACCTGCGGGTCGTCCAAGATTTCCCGAAACTTCGTAGTTCCAGAAAAATCCTTGAGCGGGGAGACGCACTCCGGGTGGCGCAACAAGGACTTCGGTGACATGACAATCAGCGGTTTTCGGAAAGGGAAAGCGAGTTGCCGCCGCAGCAAATGAAAGAAATTGGCCGGCTCGGTGACATTGGCTACTATCCAGTTTAGCTCAGCACTGTTCTGCAAAAACCTTTCTAGCCGGGCACTCGAGTGCTCCGGACCCTGGCCCTCATAACCATGGGGAAGCAGCATGACCAGACCACTCTGCCGGTTCCATTTGCTTTCAGCCGACATGATATACTGATCCACAATGGTCTGTGCTCCGTTGTAGAAATCGCCAAACTGCGCCTCCCAGATATTTAGCACGTGTGGGGTGGCCAGGGAAAAGCCGTATTCAAATCCCAACACAGCAAATTCGGATAGCAGGGAGTTGAAAATCCGGAATACGCCCTGATTTTCCGACAGCCGGCTCAATCGGTTGTAGGGTTGACGGGTAACAGCGTCAAAAAGCACGGCGTGGCGATGAGAAAATGTGCCCCGCTTGACATCCTGGCCGCTCATGCGCACATCTTTGCCCTCCTGAAGCATACTGGCATAAGCTAGCAATTCGCCTAATGCCCAGTCCAGCTGATCCGAAGCCACCAGGCGGCTTTTATCTTCCAACAACCTGCGGACTTTGGGAAGGACCTGGAAATCTGAAGGCACCTCGTGCATCTTCTCCAGTAAATCCTGCAGCACGCCCTTTTCCACCCCGGTGACTGGGGTCTGCTCAAAATGGGTATATGTGGCGCGGACCATTTCCTTCCAAGCCTGTTCGGGCTCCTGCAGGACATAGGGCAAGTTGTGCTCCTTGACATCGTTGAGCCGCTCCTGCAGCATGTTCCAGAAATCGGTCTCCAGCTCGTCGGCAATTTCCTTTTCCAGCTCCCCGCGCTCAATGAGGCGCTTCAGGTAAATCTCCCGCGGATTGGGATGATGCTGGATGATGGCGTACATATCCGGCTGGGTGAACTTGGGGTCGTCCCCCTCGTTGTGGCCGTGGCGCCGGTGGCACACCATATCGATAAACACATCCTCGTGGAAGGTTTGGCGGTAGGCGGTGGCCAGTTCAGCAGCAAAGACGATGGCTTCCGGGTCGTCCCCATTTACGTGGAAAACCGGGGCTCCGATAGCCAGTGCAGCCGCTGTACAGTAGGTCGAGGAGCGGGCCTCATCCCAGTCGGTCGTGAAGCCGACTTGGTTGTTGATGACAAAGTGAACGGTTCCCCCGGTGTAGTAACCCGGCAACTTGCTCATTTGCACCGTTTCGTAAACAACGCCCTGACCAGCCACTGCCGCGTCGCCATGGATGAGCAGGGGAAGGATTAGGTCGTATTCCTCCTTGTAAAGCACATTGGACTTGGCCCTGGCAAAGCCCTCCACCACAGGATTGACCGACTCCAAATGGGAGGGATTTGGTGCAAGCTCTAGGTGAATGACATGACCTTCCGGGGTCTGCACCTGCGAAGAGTACCCCAGATGGTACTTCACGTCCCCATCGCCGAAACTCTGATCAGGGACCGCGATACCCTCAAATTCGTTGAAAATATGGGTGTAGGTCTTTCCCATAATGTTAGCCAGCACGTTGAGCCTGCCCCGGTGGGCCATGCCCATGATTACCTCCTTGGTGCCATGTGCTGCAGCGTAATTGATGATGGCATCAATGGCCGCAATGGTGGACTCTCCGCCCTCAAGGGAAAACCGCTTCTGGCCAACATACTTGGTGTGCAGAAACTTTTCAAAGATGACTGAGCCGTTCAATTTCTCCAGGATGCGCCGCTTCTTGGCCAGAGGCAAGCCGTACTGCAGTTCTGGCTGATGGGATTCAATCCTGTCCCGCAACCATCGCCGCTTTTCTCTGTCCTGGATATGTTGGTATTCAAATCCGATATTTCCGCAGTAAATATGCCGCAGGTGCTGGATTATCCGAGCAAGCGATGTTTGCCCGGGCAATCCACACTCCGTACCCGCCGCAAATGCAACCGAAAGATCGGCCTCCGTGAGGCCGAAATCGGCTAACTCAAGTTTCGGATGGCGGTCGCGCCGGCGCAGAATGGGATTGGTCGTGGAAAGCAAATGGCCCCGGGAACGATAAGCATTAATCAGGGCGATAACATGGAATTCGTTTTTAGGTGTACCACTCACCGCAACACGCTGCTTTCCGGCAAAGGCCGTTTCCGCAAACTCAAATCCCTTGAAAAAATGGTACCAGTCGCTGTCCACCGATGCCGGATTGTCCACAAAACGTTGGTACATCGACTCGATGTAGGCAGGGTGGGCGTTATGAATGAAGGAATAGTCGCTCATGCTTGGGGAATGTCCTGGAAATGCACCTGCAAATAAATGGGAGTTTGCCCGCAAAGTCAACCTGAAAGGACCTTTTGCCCTCAGGCTCCCTACTTTTTTGGCATCAAATGGAAACGGAAGCATAAAAACCTTATATTTGCCCCCTGTTAAAACGGAACCCTTATGGCTAATCACAAGTCTGCCGCCAAGCGCATACGCCAAAATGCCCGGCGCCGCCTGCAAAACCGCTATTACAAGAAATCTACCCGTTCTGCTATAAAGAAATTGCGCCACATGACCGATGGGGCTGAGGCGAATGCCTTTTTGGGTAAGGTGGTTCAAATGATAGACAAGCTGGCAAAGCATCATACCTGGCACAATAACAAGGCTTCCAACCTCAAGAGTAAGCTTACCCGCTTGGTGAATGGCCTGTCGCGTTAAGTAGGGTCGACCTTTGCAGGCTCCTATCCGGCTTTTCTACTTTCCTTCATCCTTTCTTTTCCGGCTTGGCAATAAGGAAAGCTATGGATTCGTTCAAAAATTCGGTATTTTAGCCTGTCATTATGCGGAAAGAATCTATGCCGGTTCCCATCTCTTGGATTGCCCGTCACTTTCTGGGCTTGGTGTTGATAACCTGTCTTGGCTCAGGCCTTAAGGGACAGGATATTCATTTTTCCCAGTTTTATATGTCTCCCCTTAATCTCAATCCGGCCATGACCGGGGTGATGAATGGCAATGTCCGGCTAACCGGAAACTACCGCAATCAATGGGCAAGTATCCTGCGTGACAAATCGTTTCGCACCTATTCTGTTTCCTACGACCAGCGAATCGCCATAGGTCGCAACGATTTTTTTGGCGTTGGCGGAACGGTTTGGGGCGATAAGGCTGGAGATGCCGGGTTCGCTACCCAGACGGGGAAGGCTTCCTTCTCCTACAGCAAGCGCATTGCGGGTTATCGTGAGCGCGCCAGTTATGTCGTCCTTGGTGGTGAAGCGGGTCTGGCTCAGCGCAGTGTGGATTTCCTCAATCTCCGCTGGGGTACTCAGCATGATGGGGCAGGGGGCTTTGATCCTACCAGGGCCTCGGGCGAAAATTCTTTTGGTAATCAGGATTTCCTTTTTGCTGATATGGCAGCGGGTCTGCTTTGGTTCAACGTGGTGAATCGCAAGACGAATTATTATCTCGGCGCAGCTTATCACCATCTCAACCGGCCCAATCAATCCTTTTCAGGAAGTAATGCGAGCGGGGTTTATGTGCGCAATAAAGATTTCCTTTTCACCCGCATTACCGTTCACGCTGGGGGGGAATTTCCCCTCGCCTCGGGCATAGGCGCTTTGCCAGGCATTATCTATATGAAGCAAGGGCCTGCTTTTCAGGTGAATGGTGGCAATAGTTTCCGCTTCACGCTAAATAACAATCCCGGAGAATATCAAGCCTTTCAGGTTGGAGCCTGGGTTCGAATCGCTTCCCGGGAATTTACGGCTGCAGGGACACCTACAGGGGCTACCTCTGGGGTTCTCGTCGATGCAGCCATTCTATCTGCCCGCTTTGATTACAACGAAATAAGCCTCGGATTCAGTTATGATGTGAATATTTCCCCCTTGCGATCAGCTTCCAACGGGCAGGGGGCATTTGAATTCAGCCTCCAATACCGTCTAGCCGGCGGTACCCGGAAGGTGGTGTATTGTCCTGATTTTTAATCTCCAAAGTTATTCCCCGTGTTTTCCTCCAAAAATAAATCAGACGAAAAAGGGGTATCTACCTCCCTGCCTTCGCCAAATGCGTTCAACACCCTGGCAGCCGGAACGGTCATCGAGGGGAACGTGCGCTCTGCCAGCGACATTCGGGTGGATGGTTCCATATTTGGAAATCTAACCTGCGACGCCAAGGTTATTATTGGACCTGCAGGAATTATTGAAGGTGACATTGTCTGCTCCAGCGCGCATATTGAAGGGAAATACAAAGGTAAACTCCAGGTAGGCGACTTGCTAAATATCCGGGAACATGCTGTGGTGACTGGTGAAGTATCCACACAAAAACTTATTGTTCAGGCTGGTGCGCTCTTCAACGGCAGCTGTGTCATGAAGAAGAAGACCGCGGAGCCGCGGTCATGAAGAAAGAGCCTGGATTCACGGCCCTTCGGTTTGCCGGCATGGCTTTTCAGATGGGAACCATCGTCGCTTTGGCCTTGTTTCTTGGTAAGTTCCTCGATCGAAAATTTCCCTTTCCCTTTCCTGTATTTACCCTTTCTTTTGTTTTGCTGGGTGCTTTTTCCGCCCTTTATCTTCCGTTGAAGGATTTACTTCGTGGCAAATAATCTCGCCGGCATGCTAAGCAGTAATCGGGATGGTCTAGGTTTATTCCTGACGCAGTTCCTTATCCTGCAGCTCCTGCTTAGCGCCTTGTTTGGTTATTTTCGCTTGCTCTATTTTCCGGACTCCCGCACGGGCTATTGGGCGAATGCTTTTTTTTCCCTATATTCTCTGGCCAGCTACCTTTTGGCCATGCGCCAAATCGGCCCCGGAAGAGGATCAGCTTTTATCCGGCTCGTCATGGGTGGCAGTGCGCTGAAAATCGGGGGCGCTATCCTCCTGCTCGCTATCCTTCATATAGAGGTTCGGCCTCTGGCCAAGCCGGAAGTCATCCTTTTTTTGGTGGTCTATGTGCTGTTTACTATCTTCGAAACAAACGTCCTCATGCGACTAGGTAAATCGAGATGAACTAATGGAAATAGAGAAAAAAGCATTTCTTGCTGAGGTCGGCTCAGGACCGATGCGTTTGGCACTCTCCGAATCGGACGGTATGCTGCCTTCCATGGACGCAGAAGGAAATAGCTTTGTTCTCGCTGGTAATCGGACCCGGGAGGTTGAGATCCTGGAAGAGGATCATTTTGCTGGGAAATACCTCATCCGGGTAGATGGCAATACCTTTTCGGTAAAACTCTTCGATGAGGTGCGGCAACGGGTTCTCCAAATGAATCTACCTACTCGGACAGCTGGTCGGAGCATGGAAATGCGGGCACCCATGCCCGGATTAGTTCGGCAGGTCAATGTAGAGGAAGGGTCTTCGGTGACAGCGGGCGACCCCCTGATAGTCCTCGAAGCCATGAAGATGGAAAACCTTCTTAAATCGCCTATGTCCGGTACCATCGTGGAACGATGCATTCAGCCCGGGCAAGCGGTTGAAAAAAATCAGCTCCTGCTTCGCTTCAGCTAAGTTTGCTGCGCTCCCTTATTTTCCCCCGTCAATAGCAGCTGGCAACGTTTCCTTTTCAAAGGCTTCCAGGCCACATTGCAGGAACCCTTCGTAAGTACTTACATCGGGGACATAGGCCACCGGCTGATTGAGCAATTCGCCATTTGGACTAACTAAAACGTAGTATGGCTGACTATTTGTTTGAAAAACACTGGTTTGCAAATGTGACCATTTGTTGCCTATCGTCTTAAGAATGCGAACATTTCCGCCCGGCTGGGTGACGGCAATACGTTCGTCAGGTGGAAGTGGGGTTTTATCGTCCACATAAAGGGATATAATGACAAAACGATCTTTTAGCAGGGAATAAACCGGAGATACCGGCCAAACGTGTTCCTCCATCTTCCGGCAGTTGACGCAGGCGTAACCCGTAAAATCGAGCATGACAGGCTTGTTTACCGAGCGGGCATAGGCCATGCCTTCTTCCAAATCTTTGAAACAGTTTAGGTTATGCGGACATCGGCATTCGTAGAACAGGCTATAACAGGCCGGTGGGGCCATACCACTCAGTCCGGTAAGGGAGCGGTAGGTGCCAGCGCGTTCGTCCATGCGGAAGCCGGATACTAGGTAAACAGTAAATAAAAGGGACACCACCCCGAGCAGAATATGGGTCAACGACCGCTTATCGCTGCGGGATTCGTGGCCAATACGCAGTAGTCCGAACAGGTAGGCTGCCAGTCCCGCAAAAAGGATAATCCAGATACCCAGGAATACCTCAATCTTGACAATACCCCAGTGCTTCACCAAATCGGCATTAGACAAGAACTTGAGGGCCAGCGCAAGTTCTAAAAATCCAAGTACTATTTTCACACTGTTCATCCAGCCACCCGATTTTGGCAGGTGACCTATTAGTCCGGGAAAGGCCGCAAAAAGTCCGAAAGGTAATGCCAGGGCAAGTCCGAATCCACCCATACCGGCACTAAGCTGCATTGCCCCGGAATCGGAGGACAGGGTACCGGCAAGTAAGGAACCCAAAATAGGTCCAGTGCAAGAGAAAGATACAAGGGCTAGGGTCAACGCCATGAAAAAGATACCAACAACCCCTCCGACTCCCTCCGCACGACTCGCTTTATTCGTCCAGGATTCGGGCAGCGCCAGCTCAAAATACCCGAAAAAGGAGATGGCGAACGCGATAAATAAAAGGAAAAAGAAGAGGTTCAGCCACACATTGGTGGAAATATCATTGAGGATATCGGGCCGGATGCTGTCCATCAAATGAAAGGGAACGCTGAGCAGCAAATACACCAGGACGATAAAAAAGCCGTAAAGCAAGGCGTTGGCCGTCCCCTGGCGCCGGCTGATGGCACCTTTCGTAAAATAACTCACGGTCAGGGGTACCATAGGAAACACACATGGCGTTAGGAAGGCCAGAAAACCGCCCAGCAGGCCAAGGAAGAAAATACCGGCTAGCCCCTCCGATCCGGAAATTCTGGCTTGCTCGTCCGAATCGCAAATCTGTCGGGGTTCGGCAATCTGAAGCAGACCTTGTCGGACCTCATTGCGCCGCACACTATCTACAGGTTCCGGTACTTGCGGGACGACTTCCTCAACTTTTCCCATCTGGTTTTGGAGGGCAAAGCGGAAAGAAGCCTCACCCGGCGGGAGGCAGCGCTCTTTGTCACAGGCCATGAACTCAATCAAGCCGGTGATGGGCTTTGAGGGATCGAGCACGCGCACCTGCTGCCGCAGCACGATATTTCCAGATAGCTTGATGACGTTCATGCCGAAGATATCGTCATACCCCTTGAACACATCGCCTTCTTCAGCTGCTTTCCCCAGAAGGGTAAAATGACTCCCCTTGTCCCAGTAAATGGTTGTACGGATAGGGCCGTCGTCGCTTTCCAAGAATTGCGAATAGATGTTCCAGCCTTCATCTACGCGGGCAGATAGCAAAAGTTCGTGTCGGTCCCCACCAACAGGTCGTGAGGTGAAGGTCCAGGCCACTGGATTAAAAATTTGGGCAAATAGCGCAGACTGGATTCCAATAACCGTAAAAAGGCAAATAACTAGGTATCTGAATATATGCATCCGTTTTCAGGTTTCAGTTCAACAACGCAAGAATCGCTCTTTTGATATTTGGCATGCAACGCTTGGTCTATTTCGGTTAGCCCTGCAAAAGAGAGGTGAATAGCTTCCAACCGTCCGTATTGCCCAGTAAGGAATGGGCAGCCCTTTCAGGATGGGGCATCATACCGGCAACATTTCGATTGGCATTACAAATACCGGCAATATTTTCAAGGGATCCGTTTGGATTGGCGTCTTCCGATATGCGGCCCGAAGCATCACAATACCGGAACAGCACCTGGTGATTGGCGTTTAAGCCGGCCAAGGTGGAAGCGTCGGCATGGTATCGGCCCTCTGCATGAGCAATTGGGATTTTCAGGGTGGTGCCGGGAGCAATGTCCCGGGTAATTGGGCTTTCCCGACTCTCTGTGGTTAGGAAGACATTGCGGCAAATGAATCGCTGATTGGCATTGCGGCATAATACACCAGGAAGCAGCCCAGCCTCGCAGAGAATTTGGAAGCCATTGCAAATACCGATGACCTTGCCCCCGGCATGAGCAAAGGGAATGACTGCCCGCATCAGTGGTGAAAACCTGGCTATGGCCCCACAGCGTAAGTAATCGCCGTAAGAAAATCCTCCTGGCAGGACGATGCAGTCTTCGGTGCTAAATCCTTCCAAGATTTCATCTTTGTGCCACAGCCGAATGGCCTCTGCTCCAGGTAATCTGGCGATGACCCCAAAAACATCCTCATCGCAATTAGATCCCGGGAAAACGACCACACCAATTTTCATCGCATTGATTTTAAAGGAACAGTCGAAGATAATGTCCGGCTACGCCTATGATGACCATAATGACAAAAGCTGTTTCTGCCCCATTTTTTGACATGCCCAGGACGACTAGGGAAAGCAACAAACCGAGGGGCATGGCCACCAAAAGCCAGGCTTCGGTTCCATGTGCCGGCAGAAACAACGCAGCTCCCAGAGAAAAAACAAGGGTCCATGCTAGTACGCCAATTCCCTTTCGAGCCTCAATGCCCCGACGCTGCCCCAATAGGTCTAGGCGTATCAATATGGTTAGTAATAAGAAGGTACCTACCACCAAGGGGAAGATTTTTCCCGGATTACCAATTGAAAATACCGGCCATCCGAAGGGCACCTTCCCCTGAATACGTAGAAACTGATCCGTGCTGTCGTACCAAAAATGGTACAACCACATCCCCGCAAGCGGCACCACAAAACCGCATAAGGGGATGATTCGCTCCCTAACCTTGTAGCTGCGCAAGCTGTTCAACCCGATGAATATTAGGGGAATCAGGTAAATAGCTCCCGGAAAAAACAAGCAAGCTACTCCTGCCAAAAGGCCCAGGTTGAAGAGCTTATCCGCACAATGGGCAATGTTGTAGGTAGATGCTAGTTCCAACAGAGACAGGAGAACCAGGACATTTACCACGTGAAAGGATGATAAAAACAGGAAATCCGGCGTAAAGCAATTCAAAAGGATGACCCATATGCCAGGAAAAGCCGTAGCGTTCGGGCTC
>Ga0172372_10001418_pt1 | contig 37150 bp, 32 predicted proteins | sample LakKiv5m_2_FD_114544 | JGI IMG/M metagenome (GOLD analysis project Ga0172372, IMG submission 114544) | Freshwater microbial communities from Kabuno Bay, South-Kivu, Congo - kab_092012_9.5m | ecosystem: Environmental > Aquatic > Freshwater > Lake | place: Democratic Republic of the Congo...
CGCAGCGTGGCGCTCAGGTGACTGGCATCGACATGGGCGAGGCTCCGCTGTCGGTTGCGCGCCTGCACCTTCTCGAATCCGGACTCGAAATCGATTATCGGCAGATCACCGCCGAAGCCATGGCCGCAGAGGCACCGGAGCAGTTCGACGTGGTCACCTGTCTCGAGATGCTCGAACACGTACCGGACCCGGCCTCGGTCATCCGGGCCTGCGCCACACTGGTCAAACCGGGCGGCCAGGTGTTCTTCTCCACCATCAACCGCAACCCGAAAGCCTACGCGTTCGCCATCATCGGCGCGGAGTATGTGCTGCAGCTGCTTCCGCGCGGCACACATGACTTCAAGAAATTCATCCGTCCTTCCGAACTCGGCGCCTGGAGCCGTGATGCCGGCTTGGCCGTGAAGGACATCATCGGCCTTACCTACAACCCGCTGACCAAGCACTACAAGCTGTCGGCGGACGTCGACGTCAACTACATGGTCCAGACCGTCAAGGAGTCCTGATGCGCCTGCGCGCTGTTCTGTTCGACATGGACGGTACCCTGCTCGATACCGCTCCCGATTTCATCGCCGTGGCGCAGGCCATGCGGATTGCGCGCGGCCTGGAGCCGGTGCCGGATCAACAGATTCGTGATGTGGTGTCCGGTGGTGCCAGAGCCATGGTGCTCGGCGCCTTCGATGTGGACCCCATGTCGGACGAGTTCGAAGCATTGCGCCTGGAGTTTCTTGCGCGCTACCAGGAGCATTGCGCCGTGCATAGCCGCCTCTACGAAGGCATGGCGGAACTGCTGGGCGAAATCGAGCGGTCCAACCTGCGCTGGGGTGTGGTAACCAACAAGCCGCTGCGTTTCGCCGAACCGATCATGCAGCAGCTGGGCCTGGCGTCCCGCTCTGCCGTGCTGGTCTGTCCTGATCACGTTGCCAATAGCAAGCCCGCCCCCGAGCCGATGATCCTCGCGTGCAAACAGCTCGACCTTGATCCTTCTGCGGTCCTGTTCGTCGGTGATGACCTGCGCGACATCGAATCAGGGCGAGCGGCGGGCAGCAGGACGGCCGCGGTGCGCTATGGCTATATCCATCCGCAAGACAACCCGAGCAATTGGGGCGCGGACGTAGTGGTGGATCACCCGCTGGATCTGCGCCAGGTCCTGGACAGCGCCCTGTGCAGTTGCTGATACAGCCATAGGGTCACCGCCACAGCATCATCACTCGGCAGTAATTGCCGAAGCACCCATCACTTTCGATTTACGAGGCATCCGATGTTCGAGTATTCCGCCCGCCCCGACCTGCTTACAGGGCGCATCATCCTGGTCACCGGCGCTGGCCGGGGCATCGGTGAAGCTGCTGCCAAGGCCTACGCGGCCCACGGAGCTACCGTGCTATTACTGGGCAAGAATGAAGACAATCTGAATCGGGTGTACGACGAAATCGAAGCAGCCGGCCATCCGCGCCCCGCTGTCATCCCCTTCAACCTGGAGACAGCCCTGCCGCATCAGTACGACGAGCTGGCAGCCATGATCGAGCGGGAATTCGGACACCTGGACGGATTGCTGCACAACGCTGCGATCGTTGGCCCTCGCACGCCCATCGAGCAGTTGTCCGGCGACAATTTCATGCGAGTCATGCAGATCAACGTGAATGCCATGTTCATGCTGACCAGCACCCTGCTACCGCTGCTCAAGCTCTCCAAGGACGCCTCGGTGATCTTCACCTCCAGCAGCGTCGGACGCAAAGGCCGCGCCTACTGGGGTGCCTACGCCGTATCGAAGTTCGCCACGGAAGGACTGATGCAGGTTCTGGCCGACGAGCTGGACGATACCGCGCCGGTGCGTGCCAACAGCATCAACCCGGGCGCTACTCGGACCGACATGCGCGCCAAGGCGTACCCGGGCGAGAACCCGCTCGTCAATCCATTGCCGGAAGAAATCATGCCGGTCTATCTGTACCTGATGGGCCCGGATAGCGCCGGCATCAACGGCCAGGCGCTAGACGCGCAATGAAGTCCGCGCAGCGCAGTCATCCACTGCGCTGCGCTGCAGACCGCTCAGGGACGCTTGCTACGCTCGCGCCCGAAGCCGGGCCGCTGACCTTCTCCGGCCGGCTTCCTCGCCGGACCCGATGAGCGCCCGCTGCCTTCGTGGCGCTTGCCGCCCTTGCGGGTATCCCCCGGACGCTCGGCGACCGGCGTACCACGCGGCTTTTCGCTGCCGCGCGGCTTGCGCTCGCTCTTGTCATCTCGTGCCGCACGCGGTTTATCCGCTACAGGCATGTCGGCTTCGTTGGCGGGGCGAAGTACACGTGACCGCCGCTCGCCTCGCCCCAGTGGCTTGGCCACCTTTCGCTGCATGCGGTCGATCTTCTCCTTCGTCTTGGCCTTCATGCTCGGCAAGGCGATTGGCTTTAGGCCAACCTCCTCGCTGAGAATGTCCACCTCGGCTTGCGACATCTCGCGCCAGCGCCCCATCGGCAGATCGGACGTCATGAACACCGGCCCGAAACGGACACGCTTCAGCCGGCTGACGACCAGCCCCTGGGATTCCCAGAGCCGACGAACCTCACGGTTGCGGCCTTCCATGACCACGCAGTGATACCAATGGTTGAAGCCTTCGCCGCCAGGCGCTTCCTGGATATCGGTGAAGCGCGCCGGACCGTCCTCCAGCATCACCCCGGTCTTCAGCCGCTCGATCATCTCGTCGTCGACCTCGCCGCGCACACGTACCGCGTATTCCCGGTCCATTTCGTACGAGGGGTGCATCAGACGATTGGCCAGCTCACCGTCAGTGGTGAACAGCAGCAGCCCCGTCGTGTTGATATCGAGCCGGCCGATATTGATCCAGCGGCCTTCTTTGGGACGTGGCAGGCGATCGAACACCGTAGGGCGGCCTTCGGGGTCGTTGCGGGTGCAGATCTCGCCGTCGGGCTTGTTGTAGATCAGCACACGCCGCACCACCTGGCTGGTTTCTTCGCGCTTGAGCAGGCGGCCATCGACCGCGATGGCGTCATGGGAATCGACACGCTGGCCGAGTGTGGCAACCGCGCCATTGACCTTGACGCGGCCCTCGACGATCCACTTTTCGACGTCGCGACGCGACGCTATGCCCAGACGGGCAAGGACTTTCTGCAGCTTCTCGCCGTGCGTGGCGTGGATCGTGGTTTCTTCGTGCTCGGTCATCTGGGCACCTCCCGGTGTGGCAATCCGATTGAAAGGGCGCGAATCATACGCGGATCATGCCGGCAGCGCACCTTGCGCCAGTCGGACGGCGGCGCCAGTCCGACCTAGGGCAAAGCGGCCAGGGCCTCCGCGGTACGCTGCTGGATGCCCGCCCAGTCACCGCGCTCCAGCGTTGCGCTGTCGATCATCCAGGTACCGCCGACACACATGACGTTAGCCAGCGCCAGGTACTGGGCCGCATTGGCAGCGCTCACCCCGCCGGTCGGGCAGAACCGAACGTCCCCGAATGGTCCGCCGAGGGCCTTGAGCGCGGCGATGCCGCCACACACCTCGGCCGGGAACAGTTTGAAGCGGCGATAACCCAGCGCGTAGCCTTCCATGACGTCGGACGCACTGCTCGTGCCCGGTAGCAAGGGTACCGAGCAGCTCACCCCGGCTTCGAGGATGTCGCGGGTAGAGCCCGGCGTGACGATGAACTGGGCGCCGGCCGCCTCCACTTCGTCCATCATGCGCCGGTCGAGGACGGTTCCGGCGCCGATGCAGAGGTCCGGTCGTTCCTGGCGCAACCGCTGAATAGCGGTCAGGCCATGACGCGAGCGCAAGGTAATCTCCAGGGTACGCAGGCCACCCGCCGACAAGGCATCGGCGAGCGGCAGGATCTGCTCTTCGCTGCCAATGGTGATGACCGGCAGAATCCGCGCCGCGACGCAGATCTGTTCGATCAGGGCATTCTTCTGGTCCATGGTCATGCAGGAGTCCTCGGGCCTCAAGGGCACCAGTAGATTTCGAGCGGGGCGTGCAGGAATGCCCGGATGGGCATCTGCAATGGATCGGCACTCAGCGCTACACGCAGGGTTTCAAGCTTTTCGCTGCCTTGAATGGCCAGACACTGCATCCTGGCGCAGGCCAGTAGAGGATAGGTCATCGTCAGGCGGGCCTCGGGGGCGACCGGTGCCTGCGTAGCCACACAGCGCTCGGGACAATCCTCCCGCAAGGCATGCGCCAAGTTGGCGCTGCTAGGGAACAGCGAAGCGGTGTGCCCGTCGTCACCCATGCCGAGCACGAGCACATCGATCGGCTGATGCAATTGGTCGAGCGCCGCATTGGCGAAGCCCGCAGCCTGCTCGAGCGAGTCGGCTGGCTGGTAGAGCCCGATCAGCCGGGCGGCATTCGCGGCATTCTGCAGAAGGTGGCGCCGCAGCAAGCCTTCATTGCTGGCCGGATCGGTTGGCGAGACCCAGCGCTCGTCGGCCAGGCTGATCTGGATCTTTGCCCAGTCCAGCTCTCGCCTAGAGAGGGACTCGAAGAACGCAACCGGGCTCCGCCCACCGGATACCACCAGACTTGCGACGCCGTGTGTCTGTACCGCGTAGCGCAACGCCTTGGCGACGCTGTCGGCCATCAGTTCGGCCTGCCGCTGCGCGTCCGCCGAGCTATGGGCGATCACGCCCGTGGGTAAGTCCAGTTCAGAGATCGCCATACCACGCCCTCCCGTCGCGCGTGATCAGTGCAATCGAAGCGACCGGCCCCCAGGAACCCGCCGGGTACAGTTTGAGCTCAGCACCGAGCCGACTCCAACCGTCGATCAACTGATCGCACCATTGCCACGCATATTCGATTTCATCCCTGCGCACGAACAGATTCTGGTTGCCTTGCATCACCTCGAGCAACAGGCGCTCATAAGCATCCGGAATTCGCGCGCTTTTATAAGTCTCCGAGAAATTCAGCTGCAGCGGCCCACTGCGAAGATGCATGCCCTTGTCCAGCCCCTGCTCCTTGGTCATGACTTGCAGCGAAATGCCTTCATCCGGTTGCAGGCGGATGATCAGGCGATTGCTGATCAGCGCGCGTTGCTCGGGAGCGAAGATGTAGAACGGCGGCTCCTTGAAATGGATGACGATCTGCGACAGCTTCTGCGCCATGCGCTTGCCGGTACGCAGGTAGAACGGCACGCCGGACCATCGCCAGTTGCAGATATCGGCCCGCAAGGCGACGAACGTCTCGGTGCTGCTCTGCGCGTTGGAATTCTCCTCGTCCAGATAACCCGGCACCGAAACGCCACCTACGTTGCCCGCCGCGTACTGCCCGCGCACGACCCGCTGATGGATGGATTCGGCCGTGATCGGAGCCAGTGCCTTGAGCACCTTCACTTTCTCGTCACGGATGCTGTCAGCGGTGAGATTGCTCGGCGGATCCATGGCGATCAGGCAGAGCAGCTGCAGCAAGTGGTTCTGCACCATGTCGCGCAGCTGGCCGGCCTGATCGAAATAGCCCCAGCGGCCTTCGATGCCCACCGTTTCGGCCACGGTGATCTCGACGTGGGAAATATGGTGCTGGTCCCACTGAGTTTCGAACAGGCTGTTGGCGAAGCGCAGCGCGATCAGATTCTGGACGGTTTCCTTACCGAGATAGTGGTCGATGCGGTAGATACGGCTCTCTGGAAAATGCTCGGCAACGGCATCGTTGATCACCCTGGACGATTCGAGATCGTGACCGATGGGCTTTTCCAGAACGACCCGGGCCTGTTCGGCGAGCCCGCTCGCCGCGAGGAACCTGCAGATGTCGCCATACACCGCAGCGGGCGTTGCGAAATAGGCGACCAGGGGCAAGTCCTGCGGTACGCACTCTCGAAGCGCCGCGTAGTCCTCACCGCGACGGAAATCCATGGTGAGGTAGCGCAGCCGCTCGGCAAAGCGCTCGAGCGCCGGCTCGTCGAGTTCGCCAGCCGGTACGCGTGCTCGCAACGCCTGAATGATTCGCGACTTGTGCGCCTCAGGCTCACCACCTTCACGCGACAGCGCAAGGATTCGCGTATCGCCATGCAGCAGACCGGCACGATCCAGCTGATAAAGCGCCGGAAACAGCTTGCGCAGCGCAAGATCGCCCAGGGCGCCGAACAAGGAAAAAGTGGTGGGTTCTACGGTGATGCCTGGCATGGGCTGTCCACTTCAATGGTCAGTGAATGACGGCTCGAACACTGACCGATCGGAATTGCGGCCAGCCAGCGGCACAGATTCCCGATCGGACTTCTATGCAGACCACCATGCGGGGCAAATGCTCAGCGAGATTCGCCAATCGGCCATGCAGGGCCGGACTGGCGAAGAGTAGAAGATTCGAGCGCTACGCCCTTCCAGATAAAACCGATAAGCTCTCCGCCAGGCGCGAGCGGAACAGTGCCTGATGCTTTCGGCATTGCTGTGCGGCCAGCAGGAATACGCCATGTCCACCACGGGTGAATTCCAGCCAGGTGAAATCCACTTCCGGATACAGCGCCTGAACATGAACCTGACTGTTGCCCACCTCGACGATCAGCACACCATCGTCGGTGAGGTGATCTGCGGCTTCGGCAAGCATGCGACGTACCAGGTCCAGCCCATCGTTGCCGCACGCCAGGCCGAGCTCCGGCTCATGATGGAACTCATCTGGCATATCCGCGAAATCCTCGGCGTCGACATAAGGCGGGTTCGACACGATCAGGTCGAAGCGCTGATTGGGCAACCCGTCGAAACCATCGCTTTGCACGGTGTAGACGCGCTCTTCGAGACCATGCTGCTCGATGTTGCGGTTGGCCACCTCGAGCGCATCGAACGAGATGTCCGCCAGCACGACTTCTGCTTCGAGGAATTCATACGCACAGGAGATACCGATGCAGCCCGACCCGGTGCAAAGATCAAGGATGCGTTTCGGGGTACCGGGCAGCCAGGGTTCGAAACGATGCTCGATCAGCTCACCGATGGGCGACCTCGGAATGAGCACGCGCTCATCGACAATGAACGGCAGGCCACAGAACCAGGCCTGCCCCAGCAGGTAGGCAGTCGGTACACGCTCTTCGATGCGCCGACGCAGCAGGTTCTGCAGGTGTTCGCACTCATCCGCTTCCAGGCGACAGTCCAGATAGCTATCGGACATCTCCCACGGCAGATGAAGTGCCCCCAGAACCAGCTGACGCGCATCGTCCCAGGCGTTCTCGGTGCCGTGGCCAAAGAACAGCTGCTCCGCCTGAAAACGGCTGACAGCCCAGCGAATATAGTCACGCAGGGTACGCAAGCGAGAGAGCGAAGCGGTCACAAGGGCGTCTCCTGTAAAAAGTGCGCGAGTTTAACAGGCATCGGAAAACCCGAGCTACGGCGGTGGTTGCCGAGACTTGTGGTTCGCCAGCAAAGTTGAGACAGCTTTGTAAATGCCCAATTCGTTGCGAGCGTTCGCTGATCACTGGCAGTACCCTTCGGCACGGAATTTTTGCGGCAATCCGAGCGTCAAGAGCGCGACCGAGCAGTCACTCGCCTGCCAAGCGAAACAATCGGCTGGACGGTTCACATCGGCGCGCTCAGGCGCCACAATCAGCCTCCTCACAGCACAAGGAGCCGACAATGACCAAGCCACAGACCATGCTTCAGCTCAGTGGCCGCAGCTATAACCCGGCGACGCTGACGAATGCCACCCTGCTGGTCATCGACGTGCAGGAGGAATACCGCAGTGGCGTTCTGGCCCTGCCCGCCCTGGATCGGGCGCTACCGGAAATTACCCGCCTACTGGCAGCTGCGCGCGCGGCCGGCGCACCGATCGTGCATGTGCATCACCTGGGCATCAGCGGCGGGCTGTTCGATCCGCAAGGTTTTCGTGGACAGATCATGCCCGAAGCCGCGCCGCTGCCCGGCGAGCCCGTGGTCGCCAAACGCCTCCCCAACGCTTTTTCCGGCACCGAGCTGCACGAGCTGCTGCAGAAGCTCGGCCGCCTCGATCTCATCGTTTGCGGCTTCATGACCCATTCGAGCATCAGCACCACCGTTCGCGCAGCCAAGGATTACGGCTATCGCTGCACTCTCGTCGACAGCGCCTGCGCCACGCGCAACCTGCCAATGGGCGAAGGCAGCATCGATGCCGAACAGGTCCATCGCATCGAAATGACCATCCTCGCCGACAATTTTGCGGTCTGCGTGCCGGACACGGCAGCCCTGAGCCGCTAGGACGCTTTCTGCGCGCGGCAGTGGCTGGGGTAAACTGGCCTTCTGTTTGGAGGCCCCATGCAAGACGACGACGATTTTTCCCTCTTCCAATCGGCCGTGCGCGGTGTCAAGCCGATAACCCATGACCGTGCCGAAACCGGCAAGGTCCGCAGCAACCGCGAACAGATCGCGACCCGCCGCAGCAACGCCACGCTCAGCAACGACTCGACGCGCGTCGACGGACTGTCGGACCAGTTCGTCATCGACGTGGGCGCGGAGGATGAGCTCTATTGGGCGCGTGACGGCGTGCAGGACGCACAGATGCGCAAGCTCAAGGCCGGCCAGATACCGTTCGAAGGCAGCCTGGACCTGCATGGGATGACAGTGGAAAAGGCCCGCGAACAGCTGTGGGAGTTCATCGCCGAAGCAACCCGCCTCGAAGTCCGTTGCGTCCGCGTAACTCATGGCAAGGCCGCGCGGCTGGATGGCAAGCGCCCGTTGATCAAGAGCCACGTAAACACCTGGTTGCGGCAACACCCGCAGGTGCTTGGTTTCACGTCCTGCCTGCCGCGCCATGGGGGGACCGGCGCACTCTACGTGGTGCTCAAGCGCACCATGCTGGAAGGGCGCGACGAATGACTGCTCGGCTCACGCCAGTCGCTCGACAGGCTTGCCAGCAGAGCGGCAGCCCCCTACCCTTCGCGTTCGCGACCCTATGAAGCCTGACAGGTAGCTCAATGTCCCTGGAACAACACTACACCGCGATCCTTGGCCAACTTGGCGAGGACGTTAACCGCGAGGGTCTGCTCGACACACCCAAACGCGCCGCCAAAGCCATGCAGTACCTGTGCAAGGGCTACCAGCAGACCCTCGAAGAGGTGACCAACGGCGCGCTGTTCAGCTCCGACAACAGCGAGATGGTGCTGGTCAAGAACATCGAGCTGTACTCGCTCTGCGAACACCACATGCTGCCTTTCATCGGCAAGGCGCACGTCGCCTACCTGCCCAACGGCAAGGTGCTTGGCCTGTCGAAGGTCGCCCGGATCGTCGACATGTATGCGCGTCGACTGCAGATTCAGGAAAACCTGACCCGCGAGATCGCCGAAGCGATGCAGCAGGTCACCGGAGCCTCCGGTGTAGCCGTGGTCATCGAAGCCCAGCACATGTGCATGATGATGCGCGGTGTCGAGAAGCAAAATTCTTCCATGGTCACATCGGTGATGCTGGGCCAGTTCCGCGACAACGCCGCGACTCGTAGCGAGTTTCTCGGGCTGGTGAAGTAGCACAGAGAAGACAGGGCCTTCACGGCCCTGCCTTTTTCACTTCTCAATCGTACATGCCTGCATGCCGCGGATGGCTCGCAACGCGCTGCAGCCACTGACGGATCGCTGGATACCCCCCCAGATCGAAACCACCCTCTTCCGCCACGTGGGTGTATGCGTAGAGCGCAACGTCGGCGATGGAATAGTGATCACCCACCAGATACGGCGTGCGCAGCAGCTGTTGCTCCATCACATTAAGGGCATGATAGCCGTCGAGCTGCTTGGCCTCGTATTCCTCGCGCCGCTCTTCCGGCATCCCCAAATAGACCTTGATGTACCGCGCCACGGCAATGAACGGCTCGTGGCTGTACTGCTCGAAGAACTGCCACTGCAGCACCTGAGTGCGTAGGCGCGGATCGGTCGGAAGGAACTCGCTGCCCTCGGCCAGGTAGTTCAGGATGGCGTTGGACTCCCATAGACAGGAGCCGTCCTCGAGTTCCAGCACCGGGATCTTGCCGTTCGGATTCTTCTTGAGGAACTCCTCCGAGCGCGTCTCGCCTCGAAGGATATTGATCGCAATCCACTCGTACGGCTGGTCCAGCAGGTGCAGCATCAGATTGATCTTGTAGCAATTACCCGACCGATAATCGCCATAGACTTTCAACATGGTCTCCCCTCCCGATCGACCCGCGGCGCGGGTCGGCAATAACTCCTCACGCAGCTTCCAACGCACCGGCGTCGCGAATGACCTGTGCCAGCCTGCGTAGTCCCTCGTCCATGCGCTCAGCCGCGACATGACTGAAATTCAGCCTCAGATAGCCGGGGTTTGCGTCCGGTTCGACGAAGAACGGCTCGCCGGGCATGAACACGACATCCTCGGCCAGCGCCCGATTGAGCAGCGTTCGCGAGTCAAGCGGTTGCTTGAGCGTCAACCAAAAGAACAGCCCGCCCTGCGGCAACTCCCAGGTCGCCAGATCGCTGAAGTGCTCGGTCAGCGCCGCCTGCATGGCATCGCGGCGGACTCGGTAGAACTCGCGCAACTGTCCGAGATGCGCCTGGTAATGGTCGCTGCCCAGCCATTGCAACGCCTGCCATTGCCCGATCCGATTGGTATGCAGGTCTGCCGACTGCTTGAGGCGCAGCAGATAAGGAAACAGGTCCGCAGACGCGATCAGGTAGCCCACCCGCAAACCGGGCAGCAGCGTCTTGGATACCGTGCCGGTGTAGATCCAGCTGGCCCGCTTGAGGCGCGACACGATGGGCCTGGCACTGCCCTGGTCGAACACCAGCTCACGGTACGGCTCGTCCTCCAGCAAGGTCACACCGTATTCATCCAGCAGACCGGCAACGGCCTCACGCTTGGCTTCGCTGTAACGGACCGCAGAAGGATTCTGGAAAGTCGGAATCAGGTAGGCGAAAGCCGGAGCGTGCTGCTCCAGCGTGGCACGCAGTGCCGCCAGATCCGGTCCGTCAGCCTGCTGCGCAACGGCCAGACAATGTGCACCGAACAGCTGGAACGACTGCAGCGCGGCGAGATAGGTCGGCGCCTCGACCAGCACCTCGGTGCCCGAGTCGATGAACAGCTTCGAGGCGAGATCCAGCGTCTGCTGCGACCCACTGACAATCAGCACCTGGCAGGCCTCGCAGGGCACGCCCAGTGCCCGGGCCTGAGCCGCGATGGCTTCGCGAAGGGCGGGTTCGCCTTCACTCATGCCGTATTGCCCCATGCTCGCAGGCAGCTCGGCCCAATCCACCGCGGGTAACATCGCCTCAGCCGGCAACCCACCGGCAAAAGACATCACTTCAGGACGCTGGGCTGCGGCGAGAATTTCACGAATCAGGGAGCTTTTCAGGCGAGTAATACGTTCGGAGAAGGCCATTTCCATACCAGGTGCGAGGCGTTGCAAAATAAGTCAAACTTCTTGACCGAAATTACGCCTCTCATAATAAATACGTCAATATGACTGACCTAAAAAAAAGCGCCGTGCAGCGCCAGATAATGGAAAGCTTCTTTCTTGGCTATCAGGCTTTCACGGCAAAGCCTGACGAGATGCTGGCCCGTCGCGGTCTGTCCCGCGTGCATCACCGCATCCTGTTCTTTATCGCCAGCTATCCCGACCTGAGCGTCAAGGAACTGCTGAGCTACCTGGGCGTTACCAAGCAGGCGCTGAACACACCATTGCGCCAACTGATCGAAATGCATCTGGTGGAAAGCCTCACGGCGAAGGACGACAAGCGTAAACGCATGCTGCGCTTCACCACCGAGGGAGCGAAGCTTGAGCAAGCACTGCGCCGGGAACAGGTCAGGTTGCTACAGCGCGCCTTCGATGACGTGGGGGAACAGTCAGTAGACGGCTGGCTCGCGGTCAACCAGGCGCTCGCCATGGAAAAGGCCAAAGGCTGACAGCTCTCGCCGAGGCGCGACGCTTCATCACGTGGAATCGCAGGCACAAAAAAGGGCGACCGAAGTCGCCCTTTTTCATGAAGAACCGAACTTAGTTCTGGTTTTCCATCTGAGCACGGATCAGATCACCAATAGTGGTCGGGCCGGTGCTTTCAACTTCCTGCTTGGTGCGCAGCTCTTTCATCGCATCCTTCTCGTCTTCGACGTCTTTGGACTTGATGGACAGGCTGATCACGCGGGACTTGCGGTCGATGCTGATGATCTTGGCTTCGACTTCGTCGCCTTCCTTCAGCACGTTGCGCGCATCTTCAACGCGGTCACGGCTGATTTCGGACGCCTTCAGGGTCGCTTCGATATCGTTGCCCAGATCGATGATGGCGCCTTTGGCGTCAACTTCTTTCACGGTACCGCGAACGATGCTGCCCTTGTCATTGACGGCGGCGTAGTTGGAGAACGGATCGTCTTCCAGCTGCTTGATGCCCAGGGAGATACGCTCACGCTCCGGATCGACCGACAGGATAACGGTATCCAGCTCGTCGCCCTTCTTGAAGCGGCGAACGGCTTCTTCACCCGGCTCGTTCCAGGAGATGTCGGACAGGTGAACCAGACCGTCGATGCCGCCGTCCAGACCGATGAAGATACCGAAATCGGTGATCGACTTGATGGTGCCGGAGATGCGGTCGCCCTTGTTGAACTGGCCAGAGAAGTCTTCCCACGGGTTGGACTTGCACTGCTTGATGCCCAGGGAGATGCGACGACGCTCTTCGTCGATGTCCAGAACCATGACTTCCACTTCGTCGCCGACCTGAACGACCTTCGACGGGTGGATGTTCTTGTTGGTCCAGTCCATTTCGGAGACGTGCACCAGACCTTCGACACCTTCTTCCAGCTCGGCGAAGCAGCCGTAGTCGGTCAGGTTGGTGACGCGGGCCATGACGCGGGTGCCTTCCGGGTAACGCGCCTTGATGGCAACCCATGGGTCTTCGCCCAGCTGCTTCAGGCCCAGCGATACGCGGTTGCGCTCGCGGTCGAACTTCAGCACCTTGACATCGATCTCGTCGCCAACGTTGACGATCTCGGACGGATGCTTGATGCGCTTCCAGGCCATGTCGGTGATGTGCAGCAGACCATCGACGCCGCCCAGGTCAACGAACGCACCGTAGTCAGTAAGGTTCTTGACGATACCCTTGACCTGCTGACCTTCCTGCAGGGACTCCAGCAGAGCTTCGCGCTCGGCGCTGTTCTCGGCTTCCAGCACGCTGCGGCGGGAAACGACAACGTTGTTGCGCTTCTGGTCGAGCTTGATGACCTTGAACTCGAGCTCTTTGCCTTCCAGGTGGGTGGTGTCGCGCACAGGGCGGACATCGACCAGCGAACCCGGCAGGAACGCACGAATGCCGTTGACGTCGACGGTGAAGCCACCTTTGACCTTGCCGTTGATGACGCCCTTGACCACTTCTTCTGCAGCGAAAGCCGCTTCCAGAACAATCCAGGATTCCGCGCGCTTGGCTTTTTCACGGGACAGCTTGGTTTCGCCAAAGCCATCTTCAACCGCGTCCAGAGCAACGTGGACCTCGTCACCCACCTTGATGGTGAGCTCGCCCTGCTCGTTGTAGAACTGCTCGACCGGGATGACGCCCTCGGACTTGAGGCCGGCATGTACAGTGACCCAGTCACCGTCGATGTCGACCACGATGCCGGTGATGATGGCGCCCGGCTGCATGTCGAGGGATTTAAGGCTTTCTTCAAAAAGTTCTGCGAAGCTTTCGCTCATGTTGATTCCTGCTGTTTTCGGGCGAGAATCCGCCCAATCTCCACACTCCAGACAATGTGGGTTCATTCATATAAAAAAAGGCCTGCGGGACTGGATCTGGTCTCCCACATGCCTCCTTGTTAACGGCTCGAGGCGCGCCTACCGGCTGCGCTGACCTCGAAGTCCGTTTGGCCGCCTTTCGGCGTTCCGATCATCCAGCCAAGTCGCGATCGGCGACTTCGCTCAGAATCCTTTGCAGCACTTCTTCGATGGAAAGTGTAGTGGAATCGAGCTGAATGGCATCTTCTGCCGGCTTCAACGGTGCCACCGCACGCTGGGTATCGCGCTCGTCGCGCTCCCGAATCTCCTCAAGAAGACTCGCGAGATTAACATCATCACCACGCGCCTTCAACTGCAAGTAGCGTCTGCGCGCACGTTCTTCCGCACTTGCAGTGAGGAAGATCTTCAGCGGCGCATCGGGGAACACAACGGTCCCCATGTCGCGCCCGTCGGCGACCAGGCCGGGGGCCTCGCGAAAGGCCTTCTGCCGTTGCAACAGCGCGGTCCGAACCACCGGCAACGCCGCGACCTGGGAAGCACCCGCACCGACGGTCTCGTTGCGAATGGCCTCGGTGACGTCCTCGCCTTCCAGAGTGATGACCATGCCATGCCCGTCGCGGGCAGCGCCGAATTGCACATCCAGATGCTCGGCAAGCACCTTCAGGGCTTCCTCGTTGGTCAGATCGACGCCGTGATTACGCGCAGCGAATGCCAGCAGACGGTACAGGGCGCCGGAGTCGAGAAAATTCCAGCCGAGATTGCCGGCGAGCAGCGCAGCAACGGTTCCCTTGCCCGAGCCGCTAGGCCCGTCGATGGTAATGACTGGTACAGGCTTGATCATGAGGCGCCCTCCGCCTGAACCTGCATCCCGGCCCGCTGAGCCAGCTCCAGGAAATTGGGGAACGAGGTCGCCACGTTCGCGCAATCGTGGATGCGGATCGGACCGCTGGCGCGCAGCGCAGCGACGCTGAACGACATGGCGATACGATGATCACCGTGCGCCCAGACTTCACCGGAACCGATCATGCCACCCTCGATGACGATGCCATCGGGTGTCGGTTCCGCCTTGATACCCAGCGTCTGCAGCCCGTCGGCCATGACCTGGATACGATCCGACTCCTTGACGCGCAGCTCCTCGGCACCGCGCAAGGTGGTGCGGCCCTGGGCGCATGCCGCGGCAACGAAGAGCACGGGAAACTCGTCGATGGCCAGCGGCACCAGGTCTTCGGGAATGTCGATACCCTTGAGCTGCGCACCACGCACGCGGATATCGGCGACAGGCTCGCCGCCCACCTCGCGAAGGTTCTCCAGCGTGATATCGCCGCCCATCAGCTTGAGGATGTCGATCACACCGGTACGCGTCGGGTTGACCCCTACATGCTCGAGCACGATCTCCGAGCCCGGTGCAATGCTGGCCGCGACCATGAAGAAGGCAGCCGAGGAGATATCCGCCGGCACCTCGATATGGGTGCCACTCAGCTTGTGCCCCGGCTCGACGATCGCGGTGCGTCCTTCGACCGTTACCGGGTAGCCGAAACCGCGCAGCATCCGCTCGGTGTGATCACGAGTCGGTGCAGGCTCGGTGACGGAGGTCTGGTCGGCGGCATACAGGCCGGCCAGCAGCAGACAGGATTTGACCTGTGCGCTGGCCATCGGCATGTCGTAGTGCATACCGGACAGACGCTGGCCACCACGAATGGTCAGCGGCGGACGACCTTCGGCAGCCGTCTCGATGACCGCGCCCATCTCGCGCAGCGGCTTGGCGACGCGATTCATCGGGCGCTTGGACAGCGAGGCATCGCCAGTAAGGGTGGTATCGAACGGCTGCGCCGCGAGCAAGCCGGACAACAGGCGCATGGAGGTGCCGGAGTTACCCAGATAGATCGGACCAGGCGGCGGCTTCAGACCATGCAGGCCAACGCCATGGACGGTCACCCGTCCCTGCTGCGGGCCTTCGATGACTACACCCATGTCACGGAACGCCTGAATCGTGGCGAGGGCGTCTTCACCTTCGAGAAAACCCTCGACTTCGGTGGTCCCTTCCGCCAGGGAACCCAGCATGATCGAACGATGCGAAATGGATTTGTCGCCTGGGACACGCAGATGGCCGGTCAGGCTGCCGCCAGGGTTGGCGAGGAAAACGAGGTCATTGGAATGCATAACGTCCACATAGGCTCGGCGAGCCAGTATTTTGCTGAAATGTTCCCGGGCAGCCCGGGCGCGCGTGAACACGCCCAACAACCTGTGCCCGTCTCCTTCATCGACCGCGGCGCGCAGGGCGTCGAGGTCGGCACGAAAATCATCCAGGGTATGCAGCACGGCCTCGCGATTGGCGAGGAAGATGTCGTGCCACATCACCGGGTCGCTACCGGCAATACGGGTGAAATCACGAAACCCACCCGCCGCGTAACGGAAGATCTCGAGATTCTCATGGCGCTTGGCGAGCGAATCAACCAGACCGAAGGCCAACAGGTGCGGCAGGTGACTAGTGGCGGCCAGCACCTCGTCGTGGTGAGCCACGTCCATGTGCTCGACATCGGCACCGAGCGCCGCCCAAAGCCGGGTCACCAGCGCAAGCGCCTGCGGATCGGTGTTCTTCAGCGGCGTCAGTATGACCTTGTGGCGGCGGAACAGCGTGCTCTTGGCCGCCGTGACACCACTGAGCTCCGATCCGGCGATGGGATGGCCGGGAACGAAACGCGACGGCATCTCGCCGAACACGTTACGCGCGCAGCGCACCACATTGCCCTTGGCGCTGCCGACATCGGTGATCACGGCGGAGCCCAGGTCGAGCTTCGCCAGCTCGCCGAGCAGTCGTTCCAGGGCGAGGATGGGTGTGGCGAGCTGAATAACGTTGGCGTCACGGCAGGCTTCGGCCAGCGTGTCGGCACAGCGATCCACCACGCCCAGCTCGACCGCCAGTTCACGCGAGCGGGCGTCCAGATCGAAGCCGACCACCTCGCGGCTAAGGCCGGACTCACGCAGCCCCTTGGCAAACGAACCGCCAATCAACCCGAGCCCGATCACTACCAGGCGATCGATGACAGGTGCGGCTCGTTGTTCCACGGCGGCTGGGCTCACTGCTGCAGTACCTGCGCCAGCACGTCCAGAAAGCGTGCATTCTCACGCTCGGTACCAATGGAAACCCGCAGGAATGTCGGCATTCCGTAACCGGCTACCGGCCGTACGATCACACCCTCGCGCAAGAGTGCCTGATTGATCGGTGCAGCATCGCGGGCAAAATCCACCGCAATGAAATTGCCCCGCGAGGGAATCCACTCCAACCCCAACTGGCGGAAGCCGTGCTCCAGCTGAGCCATTCCGGCGTCGTTCACCCGGCGGCTGGCTGCCAGATAATCGACGTCATCCAACGCCGCGCAGGCGGCGGCCAGCGCCAGGCTGTTCACATTGAAGGGCTGGCGAACGCGGTTCAACACGTCGGCGATCACCGGCGAGCTGATGGCGTAGCCGACGCGCAGGGCCGCCAGGCCATAGGCCTTGGAGAAGGTGCGCGAAACCAGCAGATTGGGATAGTCGGCAAGGTAGGCCAGCCCATCCGGCAGCTCCTGACCTTCGGCGTACTCGATATAGGCCTCGTCCAGCACCACCAGTACATGGGCTGGCACGCGCGCGAGAAAAGTACCCAACGCAGCGGCATCGAACCAGGTCCCGGTGGGGTTGTTGGGATTGGCGACAAAGACGACCCGGGTGTTCTCGTCGATGGCATCGGCCATCGCGTCGAGATCGTGCCCCCAGTTCTTTGCCGCGACAGCACGCCCCTCGGCGCCAACGGCCTGGGTCGCGATCGGATAGACGGCGAAGGCGTGTTCGCTGAACACCGCGTTGAGCCCCGGAGCCAGATAGGCACGGGCGACCAGCTCGAGGATGTCGTTGGAACCATTGCCTAGCGTGACCTGGTGGACACCCACCGAATAACGCTGGGCAAGGCGCTGCTTGAGCACGAAGCCGTTACCGTCGGGGTAGCGGGTCAGCTCGGAGAGCTCGGCCTGGATCGCTGCCAGCGCCTTCGGGCTGGGCCCCAGAGGGTTCTCATTGCTGGCCAGCTTGACGATCCCGGCGGGATCCAGATTCAACTCGCGCGCCAGCTCATCGACCGGCTTGCCTGGTACGTAAGGCGACAGCTTCTGCACGCCCGGCTGCGCCTGGGCAAGGAAATCACAACTCATTGGTTAGGCCTCAGGCTGCAGGCTCAGGCGGCAGGCACAAGCCTGTCGCCTGCCGCCTGCTCCTGAAGCCCGGAGCCGCAATTAAAGTACTGCCTTGGGGTAGGAACCTAGCACCTTCAGCGCCACGGCTTCCTGGCCAATCTTCTCCAGCACGTCCTTGATCAGCGGATCCTGGTGGTGGCCGAGGAAGTCGATGAAGAACACATAGGTCCACTTGCCGCTGCGCGACGGCCGCGTCTCGATCCGGGTAAGGTCGATGCCATTGGTGTGGAACGGCACCAGCAGCTCGTGCAGCGCACCCGGCTTGTTGCGCATCGAGACAATGATCGACGTCTTGTCGTCGCCGGTCGGCGGCACTTCCTGGTTACCGATGATGAGGAAGCGGGTGGAGTTGTCCGGACGATCTTCGATCTTCTCCGCCAGCTTGGTCAGGCCGTACAGCTGGGCCGCCATGTCGCCGGCAATGGCGGCCGAGTTCCACTCGCTCTTGACCCGCTTGGCCGCATCCGCATTGCTGGAAACCGCCACCCGCTCGACGTTCGGATAATGCGCATCGAGCCACTTGCGACACTGCGCCAACGATTGGGCATGGGAATAGATGCGCGTGATGCGATCGGTCTTGGTGGTTTCGCCCACCAGCAGATGATGGTGGATGCGCAGCTCCACCTCGCCACAGATAACGATGTCGTGCTCGAGGAAGCTGTCCAGCGTGTGGTTGACCGCGCCTTCGGTGGAGTTCTCCACCGGCACCACGCCGAAGTTCACCGCACCGGCGACCACTTCGCGGAACACCTCATCGATCGCCGCCATCGGGGTGCTGATCACCGCATGGCCGAAATGCTTGAGCGCGGCGGCCTGAGAGAACGTCCCTTCCGGCCCCAGATAGGCCACGCGCAGCGGCTGCTCGAGTGCCAGGCAGGAGGACATGATCTCGCGGAACAGGCGGGCCATCTCTTCATTGTCGAGCGGCCCACGATTGAGTTCCATGATGTGTTTGAGCACCCAAGCCTCGCGTTCCGGGCGGTAGAACACCGCCGACTCGCCCTCGGCCAGCGCAGCGGTCTTGACCCGGGCCACTTCCTGGGCGCAGCGGGCGCGCTCGCTGATCAGCTCGAGAATACGCTCGTCGAGACTGTCGATTCGAACCCGCAGCGCCTTCAGCTGATCGGCGTCGCTCATCAGCCGTGCTCCTTCTCGAACTCGGCCATGTAGGCCACCAGCGCCTCGACCGCATCCAGGCCGACAGCGTTGTAGATCGAGGCGCGCATGCCGCCCACGGAGCGATGACCTTTCAGGTTCAGCAGGCCACGCGCGTCGGCACCAGCCAGGAAGGCCTTGTCAAGGCGCTCATCGGCCAGGCGGAACGGCACGTTCATCCACGAGCGCGCGTTGACGGCGATCGGGTTGGTGTAGAAATCGCTGGCATCGATGGCGCCGTAGAGCATGTCCTTCTTCGCGCGATTGCGCTTTTCCATCGCCTCAACGCCGCCCTGCTCCTTCAGCCACTCGAAAACCAGCCCCGAGAGATACCAGGAGAAGGTCGCCGGGGTGTTGTACATCGAGCCATTGTCGGCGGCGATCTTGTAATCGAGCATGGTCGGGCAGACGGAACGTGCGTGGCCGAGCAGGTCCTCACGGACGATGACCACCACCAGCCCGGACGGGCCGATGTTCTTCTGTGCCCCGGCATAGATCAGGCCGAACTTCGACACGTCGATCGGCCGCGAAAGGATGTCCGACGACATGTCAACGACCAGTGGGGTATCGCCCAGCTCCGGTACCCAATCGAACTGCAGACCGCCGATGGTCTCGTTGCTGGCGTAGTGCAGATAGGCCGCGCCATCGCTCAGCTGCCAGTCGTTCTGTCCGGGAATCGCGAAGTAGTCGTAAGGCTTGGCAGTCGCCGCGACGTTCACGTGCCCGAAACGACGGGCCTCCTCGATCGCCTTGCGCGACCAGATGCCGGTATCGACATAATCGGCCACGCTACCCTCGGGCAGCAGGTTCAGCGGAATCTCGGCGAACTGCTGGCTGGCCCCGCCCTGCAGGAACAGCACCTTGTAGTTCGACGGAATCGCCAGCAGATCGCGCAGATCCTGCTCCGCCTTTTCGGCGATGGCAGTGTAATCGTCGCTGCGATGGCTCATTTCCATGACCGACAGGCCCTTGCCATGCCAGTCGAGAAGCTCCGCCTGGGCGCGCTGAAGGACGGCTTCGGGAAGCGCAGCCGGACCGGCACAGAAGTTAAAGGCGCGTTTGCTCACTGCTGTTCTCTCGCTCTTGCTCGATATTGAATCCCGGGCTCGACGGCCGGTTTCTTTACCGACCGCCTCGCTACCGTCTGCCCGGTGTGCTGCTTTCTATCGGATGGCGTTATCGCCAATCAGTCTTCGTCGTCGGTCGGCACCACGTCCGGCGACACATCGCCGCCACCGCCAAGCAATTCGTCTTCGCTCGGCTCGGTACTGATGACCGGCATTTCCTTCTCGAGGGCATCGTCATCGAGCAGCGCCTCGATGTCTTCCAGCACCTCTTCCTCGGACGGCTCCTGCACCCGCTCCAGACCGACCAGGTGTTCGCCTTTGCTCAGCTTGATCAGCGTGACGCCCTGGGTGTTGCGACCCAGCGAGGAGACTTCGTCGACGCGGGTCCGCACGAGCGTGCCCTGGTCGGAGATCAGCATGATCTCCTCGCCCTCGAGCACCTGTACGGCACCGACCAGCGGACCGTTGCGCTCGTTGGTCACCATGGCGATGACGCCCTGGCCACCACGACCGCGGCGCGGGAACTCTTCCATCGCCGTGCGCTTGCCATAACCGCGCACCGAGGCGGTGAGGATCTGCGCGCCGGGCTCCGGAATCAGCATCGAGATGATCCGCTGCCCTTCCGGCAGACGCATGCCACGCACACCGCGGGCATTGCGGCCCATGATGCGAACCTTGCTTTCCTTGAAGCGGATGACCTTACCGCCGTCGGAGAACATCATCACTTCCTGGGCACCATCGGTCACGGCAGCGGCGATCAGGGTGTCGCCCTCCTCCAGCTTCAGTGCGATGAGACCGGAAGTACGAGGCCGACTGAACTGCACCAGCGGTGTCTTCTTGACCGTCCCCTTGGCCGTCGCCATGAAGATGTAGGCACCGGTGGGTTCGTCCTTCTCATCGCTGTCGTCGTCGCCCTCGACATCGTCGACGTCGTCATGCTCGATCACCAGACCTTCGGCGTCGTCCAGTTCCTCGTCACCCTCGGCAGCCTGCTTGCGCAGGGCCTCGAGATCGACCTGCAGCATGGCGGTGATGCGCTCGCCCTCGTCCAGCGGTAACAGGTTGACCAGTGGACGCCCACGCGAGGTGCGCGAGGCCTCGGGAATCTCGTAGGTCTTCAACCAGTAGACCTTGCCCTTGCTGGAGAACAGCAGCAGCGTGGTATGGCTGTTGGCAACCAGCAGATGCTCGACGTAGTCCTCTTCTTTCACCCCGGTCGCGGCCTTGCCACGGCCACCGCGGCGCTGCGCCTGATAGGCGGCCAGCGGCTGGGACTTGGCATAGCCACCATGGGAGATGGTGACGACGCGCTCTTCTTCGGTGATCAGGTCGGCCAGGGTCAGATCCAGACGAGACTCGAGGATCTCGGTGCGCCGCGCATCGCCGAAGTCGCGCTTCACGCCCTCGAGCTCCTCGCGGATGACTTCCATCAGCCGCACCGGATTGGTCAGGATACGGATCAGCTCACCGATCTGGGTGAGGATTTCCTGGTACTCGGCGAGCAGCTTCTCGTGCTCGAGACCGGTCAGGCGGTGCAGACGCAGGTCGAGGATCGCCTGGGCCTGCTCCGGCGAGAGGAAATACTTGCCGTCGCGCAGACCATACTGCGGGTCCAGATTCTCCGGACGGCAGGCGTCTGCCCCGGCGCGCTCGACCATCGCCTCGACCGCGCTCGACTCCCAGGCAGTGGAGATCAGCGCATCCTTGGCTTCGGCCGGCGTCGGCGAGGCCTTGATCAGGGCAATCACCGGATCGATGTTGGACAGCGCAACTGCCTGGCCTTCAAGGATGTGCCCGCGCTCGCGCGCCTTGCGCAGTTCGTACACGGTACGCCGGGTGACGACTTCGCGGCGGTGACGGACGAAGGCTTCCAGCAGTTCCTTGAGGTTCAGCGTGCGCGGCTGGCCATCGACCAGCGCCACCACGTTGATGCCGAACACGCTCTGCAGCTGGGTCTGGGCATAGAGGTTGTTGAGGATCACCTCCGGCACCTCGCCACGACGCAGCTCGATGACTACACGCATGCCGTCCTTGTCGGACTCGTCACGCAGCTCGGTGATGCCTTCGATCTTCTTCTCTTTCACCAGCTCGGCGATCTTCTCGATCAGCCGGGCCTTGTTCAGCTGATACGGCAGCTCGGTGATGACGATCTGCTGACGGCCGCCGACCTTGTCGATGTCCTCGATATCGGCGCGCGCACGGATATAAATGCGGCCACGACCGGTGCGATAGGCCTCGATGATGCCGGCGCGACCGTTGATGATGCCCGCGGTGGGGAAGTCGGGGCCGGGAATGAACTGCATCAGCTCATCGATGGTGATATCGGCGTTGTCGATCAGCGCCAGGCAACCATCGATGACTTCGCCCAGGTTGTGCGGCGGAATGTTGGTGGCCATGCCGACCGCGATACCGCTGGAACCGTTGACCAGCAGGTTGGGGATCTTGGTCGGCATGACTGCCGGAATCTGCTCGGTGCCATCATAGTTGGGCACCCAGTCGACGGTTTCCTTGTCCAGGTCGGCCAGCAGCTCGTGCGCCAGCTTGGCCATGCGCACTTCGGTGTAACGCATTGCCGCGGCACTGTCGCCATCGACCGAGCCGAAGTTGCCTTGACCGTCGACCAGCATGTAGCGCAGCGAGAACGGCTGCGCCATACGCACGATGGTGTCGTACACCGCGGAGTCGCCGTGCGGGTGGTACTTACCGATCACGTCACCGACCACACGGGCGGATTTCTTGTACGGCTTGTTCCAGTCGTTGCCCAGCTCGCTCATGGCGTAGAGCACGCGACGGTGCACCGGTTTCAGGCCATCGCGCGCGTCCGGCAGCGCACGGCCGATGATCACGCTCATGGCGTAATCAAGGTAGGACTGCTTGAGCTCGTCTTCGATATTGACCGGGAGGATTTCTTTGGCCAGTTCGCCCATGGAAGCCTGGTTCCTTATAGTCAGCAGGGTCCTGCGATAAGCGCGGGATGGTAACACAGACGGCGGCCATAAGCTGAGCCTTGCGCACAGCAAAACCGAGCCAGCGAGCCTTGCGGAATAACCTGGAGCCCCTCAGGCAGGAGCCTCGCAGAGCTTGCCGAGCGAAGGACATGCGCAGCCATCGAGATGGCGCGCAAGGTCGGCAGCGATTTCAGTGCAACCGCTTGCGGTTCATCAATTCGGTCATCTTCGCGGCGTTCGGGCGCTCGACCACCCCCTTCTCGGTGACGATGGCATCGATGAGATCGGCAGGCGTCACGTCGAACACGGGATTGAAAACTTCGATCTCGGCGGCAAAGCGCTGACCATTGACCTCCAGCAGCTCGCTGCCGGCACGCTCCTCGAGGAGGATCTCGTCACCGCTTTCCAGAGCCATGTCGATGGTCGAACTGGGCGCCACCACCATGAAACGCACGCCGTGGTGCATCGCCAGCACCGCAAGTTGGTAGGTGCCGATCTTGTTCGCCACATCGCCGTTGGCGGTGATGCGATCCGCCCCGACGATCACCCAGGAAATACCGCGCGACTTCATCAGATGGGCGGCCGCCGAATCGACGTTCAACATGGCCGGCACGCCATCGCCCAGCAGCTCCCAGGCAGTCAGGCGAGAACCCTGCAGCCAGGGGCGGGTTTCGTCCACGTAGACGCGCTCCACCAGCCCGTCGAGATGCGCCGCGCGGATGACACCGAGCGCGGTGCCGAAACCGCCGGTCGCCAAGGCACCGGTGTTGCAGTGAGTAAGCAGGTTCTGCGGATTGCCCTGATGGCGACGAATGAGGTCGACACCGAACTGCGCCATGGCCAGATTGGCCTCCCGATCGCTCTCATGTATCGAGATGGCCTGGGCCTCCAGCGCCGCGCACGGATCCTCGCCTGGCTTGAGGCGTTCGAGACGTTCGTGCATCTGATTCAGCGCCCAGAACAGATTGACCGCCGTGGGACGCGATGCAGCAAGGAGCGCGACATCTTCCTCCAGCGCCTGCCGCCAATCACCACCGGCCGCCATGCGCGTACGGGCAGCCAGGACCAGCGCATAGGCCGCACTGATGCCGATGGCAGGCGCGCCGCGCACGACCATGTTGCGAATGGCGTCAGCGACCGCAGCGGCAGAATCGCAGCTGTGCCAGACCTCTTCGGTCGGCAGCTTGCGCTGATCGAGCAGGCTCAGGCGATCGCCATGCCACTCGATCGATTTCACCTTTTCCGCGGCCAGCAGGCGCTCGCGCATGGCATTTCCCTCGTTCAGCTTCGTCGAAGCAGGACCCATGATGCGCCCCGCACAGCAAAGAAAAAGCCCGGCTCGCGACCGAACCGGGCTTTCTATCTCGATATGGCCGGGAACAGTGAGGCCTCGCATCCCGGGCGCGAATGCTAATTCACTGATTTTCCAAGTACAAGCGACGGCTATTGATGCCTGGTTCTGGCTGTTTTCCCCGGGCAGCGCCGCTCGACCTGTCAGCAGACCCACCGGATACGCGCGTCCATCCGAGCCAACTTGACCAGGCACGAGTCGCCTAATACTGTATCTATATACAGTTATCTGGATGCCGTACTCATGTCTTCCGTGGTCGCCCTTGACCGCCTGCTGGATGCTCGCCGCATCTGGCGTGGCCAGGCCGTTGCATCTCCTACGGCGGCCCAACCGACCGGACATGCCATGCTGGATGCGCTCTTGCCCGCTGGCGGCTGGCCGGATTCGGCACTCAGCGAAATCCTTTTCGCAGCCCCGGGGATCGGCGAGCTACGCCTGCTGTGGCCGACGCTCGCCAGGCTGACCAGCGCAGGCGAACGTGTCGTGCTGGTCGCCCCGCCCCATCGTCCCTGCCCCCAGGCCTGGCTTGCGGCTGGAGTGGATCTGCGCCATCTGGTCATCGTCCAGGCCAAGGACCGCGATGCCTTGTGGAGCGCCGAACAGTGCCTGCGCTCCGGCAGTTGCGCCGCGGTGCTGTGCTGGCCGCGACAGGCCGACGACCGCGCCCTGCGGCGACTGCAGATAGCCGCCGAAACCGGCCAGACCCTGGCCTTTGCCTATCGTCCACTGCGCGAAGCGGAAAATTCGTCGCCTGCGGCATTACGCCTGACCCTCGAAGCACAGCCGGTGCAGCTGCGGGTCATCAAGTGCCGCGGCGGCCTGGCTCCGGCCCGGCCGCTACCAGCCAGCGCCTGGCAATAGGTGCGACGATGCTCTGGGCCTGCATTCTACTGCCGCAACTGGCCATGGACGGCATCCTGCGCCACCGCGACGATGCCGCCGCACCACTGGTTCTGCTCGCCGGCCCGCCACAGCGCCGCGTGCTGCAGGCCGTCAACACCGCCGCCCGCAAGCTCGGCCTCAAGCCAGGGCAATCGCTGGTCGCAGCCCAGGCATTGACCCACGACTTCGCCACTGCCGATTACGACCCGCTGATGATCGAACGCTGGCAGCAGTTTCTGGCGGCCTGGGGTTACGGCTACAGCGCCCAGGTCAGCTTGCACTACCCGCGCTGTCTGCTGCTGGAGGTGCATTCCAGCCTCGGCCTGTTCGGCCCCTGGCCACGATTCGAGAAGCGTCTGCGCGAGGAACTCACGGCCCTGGGCTTCCGCCACCGCATCACCCTGGCACCCAACCCGGCGGCCGCGCGCGTCCTCGCCAATGCCCATGACGGGCTGGCCGTGACCGATACGGCCGCGCTGCATCAGGCGCTCGGGGTACTGCCAATCGAGCGCCTCGGCCTGCCCCGCGAAGTCAGCACATCGCTGGTACGCATGGGCCTGCGCCATCTTCATCAACTGCTCGCCCTGCCGCGCGACAGCCTGGCCAGACGCTTTCCGGCCGAAGTGCTGGCTCAGCTCGACACCCTGCTCGGGCATCGGCCGCTACCTCTGGAGTTCTACCGCCCGCCGGATGTCTTCGACACCCGCATCGAACTGAATTTCGAGGTGGAGTCCCACCAGGCCCTGCTGTTTCCATTGCGCAGACTGACCGCCGACCTGGCCGCCTTTCTCGCCGGGAGGGACAGCGGCGTCCAGCGTTTCAGTCTGTACCTGGAACATCGCACCCTGGCCGACAGCGAGGTGCCGGTCGGCCTGCTCAGTACCGAACGCGAGCCCGCCATGCTGTTCGAACTGACCCGTGGCCGCCTCGAGCATCTGCAACTGCCGGCCCCCGTCCTGGCCGTGCGTCTGCTGGCTCGCGATCTGCCAGCCTTCACGCCGGCCCATCAGGCCTTGTTCGACGAGCGCCCGCAGCAGAATGTGCCCTGGGAGCAACTGCGCGAACGCCTCCGCGCCCGACTGGGCGACGATGCCGTAGTCTCGCTGAGCGCACGAGCGGACCACCGCCCGGAATGCGCCTGGCGGGAAAGCAGCCTCGCCCACACCGAACCCTTGCCCCAAGTAGGTTTGCGCCCCGGCTGGCTGCTGAACACCCCGCAGCCCTTGCGCGAAGAGGGTCTGCTCACCCTGGCTGGCCCCGAGCGCATCGAGTCCGGCTGGTGGGATGGTGCCGACGCGCGGCGCGACTACTATCGGGTGCAAACCACTACCGGCCAACAGGGTTGGGCGTTTCGCGCCCTTACCGGAGGGCCGCTGCTGCTGCACGGCTGGTTCGCATGAACGCCGAATACGCCGAGCTGCACTGCCTGTCCAACTTCAGCTTCCAGCGGGGAGCATCCAGCGCGCGCGAACTCTTCGAGCGCGCCAAGCGCCAGGGCTATGACGCTCTGGCGATCACCGACGAATGCAGCCTGGCCGGTATCGTGCGCGCCTGGCAGGCCTCGAAGGACACCGGTCTGCCGCTGATCATTGGCAGCGAGGTGCAGATCGAGGGCGGGGCCAAACTGGTCTTGCTGGTGGAGAACCTGACCGGCTACCAGGCCTTGTGCCAGCTGATCACCCGTGCCCGCCGAAGGGCCGAGAAAGGTCGTTACCAGGCGCTGCGCGAAGACCTGAGCGAGGGGTCGCTAGAGGGACTGCTGGCGATCTGGCTGCCCGGTCACGCCGGCGCCGACACCGACGGTCGATGGCTGCTCGAGCGTTTTCGCGAGCGGCTGTGGCTCGGCATCGAACTGCATCGAGGGCCGGACGACACGCTGCAGCTGCGGCAATCCCTGACCCAGGCTTCACGCCTGGGCATACCCGCCGTGGCCTGTGGCGACGTGCACATGCATGCCCGCGGTCGACGGGCATTGCAGGACTGCATGACCGCCATCCGCCACCATCTGCCGGTCGCCGAGGCCGGATGCCACCTCTTTCCCAATGGCGAACGCCACCTGCGGTCGCGCGAGGAGCTGGCCCAGCTCTATCCGGCCGCACTGCTCAGCGAAACCCTTCGCATCAGTCAGCGCTGTCATTTCCAGCTCGACCAGCTGAAATATCACTACCCCCACGAACTGGTCCCGCCTGGACATGACACCACCTCGTGGTTGCGCAAGCTGGTCGAGGATGGCGCACGCTGGCGCTGGCCGGACGGCATCCCAGAAAAGGCACGCGCGCAGCTCGAACATGAACTGGAGCTGATCGGCGACCTGCATTACGAAAGCTATTTCCTGACCGTGCATGACATCGTTCGCTTCGCCCGCGAGCGGGGCATTCTCTGCCAGGGTCGGGGCTCGGCGGCCAACTCGAGCGTCTGCTTCGTACTGGGCATCACCGAACTCGACCCGGTGCGCAGCAAACTGTTGTTCGAGCGTTTCCTCTCCCGCGAGCGCAACGAGCCACCCGATATCGACGTGGATTTCGAGCACGACCGCCGCGAGGAGGTCATCCAGTACGTCTTTCAGCGCTACGGGCGTAATCGCGCCGCCCTCACCGCCGTCGCCAGCAGCTACCGCGCAACCGGCGCCCTGCGGGATATCGCCAAGGCGCTGGGCCTGCCGCCGGACCAGATCAACGCCCTGGCCGGCTGCTGTGGACGCTGGAGTGAGCACATACCCGACGACTCGCGACTGCGCGAGGCCGGCTTCGATCCGGACAATCCGGTACTGCGCCGGGTCCTGGTGCTGACCAATGCGCTTATCGGCTTTCCCCGTCACCTGTCCCAGCACCCTGGCGGCTTCGTGATCTCCGAACAGCCGCTCGACACCCTGGTGCCGATCGAGAATGCCAGCATGGCCGACCGCACGGTGATCCAGTGGGACAAGGACGACCTCGATGCGGTCGGTCTGCTCAAGGTCGACGTGCTGGCACTGGGCATGCTCAGCGCGATACGTCGCTGTTTCGACCTGATCGAACGCTATCGCGGCACGCGCTGGACCATCGCCACGCTGCCCGCGGAGGACAAGCCCACCTACGAGATGATCAGTCGGGCCGATACGATCGGCGTGTTCCAGATCGAATCACGCGCACAGATGGCCATGCTGCCACGCCTGCGCCCGAAGACCTTCTACGACCTGGTCATCCAGGTCGCCATTGTCCGCCCCGGACCGATCCAGGGCGACATGGTGCATCCCTACCTGCGCCGACGTAACAAGGAAGAAGAGGTGGATTACCCGTCCGAAGAACTGAAACCGGTGTTCGAGCGCACCCTTGGCGTGCCCCTTTTTCAGGAACAGGTGATGGAACTGGCGATCGTGGCGGCCTCGTACACCCCAGACGAGGCCGACAAGCTGCGCCGTGCCATGGCCGCCTGGAAGCGCCACGGCAGTCTGGAGCCCCACCGCGTGCGACTGACCGAGCGCATGCTCGCCAAAGGCTACCAGCCCGACTTCATCGCGCGGATCTTCGAGCAGATCAAAGGGTTCGGCAGCTACGGTTTTCCCGAATCACACGCGGCGAGTTTTGCCCTGCTCACCTATGCCAGCTGCTGGCTGAAACGCCACGAGCCGGCTGCATTTGCCTGCGCCCTGATCAACAGCTGGCCGATGGGCTTCTACAACCCTGACCAGATTCTCCAGGACGCCCGTCGCCACCGGCTGGAAATCCGCCCGGTGGACGTTCGCCACAGCGGCTGGGATTGCAGCCTCGAGCCAAGCCGCCAGGCACAGCCGGCCATCCGCCTGGGGCTACGCATGGTGCGCGGCTTTCGGGAAACCGATGCCCAGCGTATCGAAGCCGCACGCCAACGCCAGCCATTCACAGATATCCATGACCTGTGCCTTCGCGCCGAGCTCGAACCGCGTGCGCGCGAGCAGCTCGCCGATGCCGGCGCCCTCCGCGGCCTGGCCGGCCATCGCCATCGAGCGCGCTGGGCCGTCGCCGGAATCGAACCACAGCTGCCGCTGTTCGCCAGCCTGCCCGCACCGGAGGAAACCTCCATCAACCTGCCATTGCCTTCGGTGGGCGAAGACCTTTTCAACGACTACGCGACCCTTGGCACGACGCTGGGGCCACATCCTTTGCTCCTGCTACGAGATGAGCTCAAGGCCCGGCGCTGCCGCAGTTCACGGGAACTGGGCACGATCGAGCACGGCCGCCCGGTCAGCGTTGCCGGCCTGGTGATCGGCCGACAACGCCCACAGACCGCCAGCGGTGTCATCTTCGTCACCCTGGAGGACGAGTTCGGCATGGTCAACGTGGTGGTCTGGCGCGACCTGGCCGAGCGCCAGAGGCGACCCTTGCTCCAGTCTCAACTGCTTCGTGTGGATGGCCATCTGGAGTCGGCCAGCGGCGTACGACATCTCATCGCCGGCCGCCTGAGCGACCTTACGCCCCTGCTCACAGGGCTCGATGTGCGTAGCCGCGATTTTCAGTGATCGAGCGGCCCCGTCAGCAAGCCGGAGAGGAGGCGCATGGCGGGAACAAGGCATTACTTCTCCGATGCCTCGAATGAAAGGCCCGCCGTGGTGAACGTCAACAAAGCAACGGCGGCTAGCCGCGCTTCCAACAGCGCTGCCGGCTTTTATATATGAGCGTGTGGAGCCTGCCTTGAATCCGGGCGACCGCCATCCGCCCATTTCTAACTAATCACTTACAAGCCGATAGCCGGTCAGCGCCGTGCCCGCCCGCCACTTGGCGTACCTCCCAGCGGAAGCTTGGTAAGCTGGCGGCGTTCCACGGTCAATGGGGGTTCCGTGTTTTCACTCAAGCGCAAAGGTGATTTCCGTCTGCAGCTGACCCGCACGCTGAAGCAGCCTGGACGACACGAGATCGAGCTGTATCTGTTCACTCCGCACGAAAGCAACCTGTCGGCATGGACCCTGTCGGAAGAGCAGTTTTTCTTTACTACCCTGACGCACAGTTTCGGGCTGCTGGGCATGCCATCGAAGGACCGCATCAGCAAGGCCGTTCAATCCTTCGTACTGCTCTCTCCGCACTACGAAATCATGTATGGCTCCTGGTTCTTCCAGTATCAGGCTTCAATGGAGCGGCTGCGCCAGCAGATGCTCACGTCCGGGGCTGTGGCAGAGCCCATAGCGCGTGCCCTGCGGCTTAGTCAGAACTTTGCGCAACGTTTGCGCAAATCCAACCCGAAGCAGAGCAATCAGCAGCGCTACTTCCGTCAGATGGACATCTATTTCTCATGGCATGCCGAGCAATTCCTGCTGGAAAGCATGACCCTAGAGGGCTACGCGGCCATCGATGAAGAGCTCAAGCAATCGGTGGCGGAATTCCTGCGCCAGGAACGCAGATACCGCAAGGAGCGCGAGTACCTGAGCGACTTCCACGGAACCCCGACACGGATATGGAACCGCATGGCGCTGTATCACCGGCTGCTGGAGTATCCGGTGATGTTGCGCTCGAAGGTCACGGAGCTGGGGGCCGGCACCCACAAGCTGGTCAAGGCGATGTCGACGATGCTGATCATGTCGTTCTTCACGTACTTCCTGTTCAACGCGCGCGGCGCCAGCGAGAAACTCTCGCTCACCCTTCTGCTGGTGATCGCGCTGGTCTATGCCGTTCGCGATCTGCTGCGCGACGACATGATCACGGCCATCACCCGCAGACTGCGCAAAGGCAAGCCGCGCTGGAAGATTCGCTTGCTGATGCCCTACACCCGCAAGGTGCTCGCGCAGCAACGGGTCTGGCTCGACTATCGCAAGCTGCCCGATCTGCCACCGTTAGTTCGAGAACACTCGGGCAAGTGGGCGACCAACGAGGAGCGGCAAATCATCTGCTATCGCGTGCTGATGACCCTGGACAAGGCAGCACTGGAGCACGACGAGATTCGGGAGCGACTCACGCTGGATTGCGAACAGCTTTGCGCAATGATCCAGGCGAGCCACAACAAGCTGTTCGCCCAGACTGAAGGCGATGATTCCGCTAGCGACGACAACAAAGGTTCAGTCCAGGCCCACCCCATCGAGAAGCAGCACGACTACAACTTGCTGCTGCTGCACACCAATCCGGGCGAGCACTTTCCATCGGCCCAGCGGTGGCGCCTGAGGCTTGGCACCAGCGGCATTGTGCAATGCGAAAGCAAGAAGGCCCACTGGCCTGAACCACCAGAGCTACAACACTCCGCCTGGCATCGACTGAGCCGCCTGTGGCGACGGGGATGAACCATTGCCGCCCCACTGAGCCCGCCAGTGAGCAACGCAAACGGCGATGGGACAGGCTCCGTAGTCTCCGCATCAAAGCAGCAATATGAGGTGCGCCCCTGAACCCGGGCGACCAGTCGCCGATTTCTTAACTAATCGGTCAACAAGCCCATAGCGCACCATCACCGTGCACCGCTTCGGACAGAGGCTGTCTCAAGGTTGGCGCCGTTTCGTTGCCCTCGGGCACGTACCAGACTTTTGCCTGTGGACCCCAGCGGGCCCCAAGCGCTTTAGCCTCGTCCTTCTCCGCAAACGGAACCTTCAAGTCAACGCGAGCCACTCGGGTTTTCCTGAGACGGGTGAGTCTGCCCTGGCTTCGCCGGGCTCTGGTGTAGCGACCGAAGAATAACAAGGCTGCACCGAGGCCTGTGAAGCCGGCTGACATGCGTGGCGATGCGCGGCCTGTCAGCACTGCGCCCATATCGCCTTGCTGCACCTTCAGATTGCCTTCTACAGTAATGATTCGTCCCTGTTCAGAAGCTTGCCCGATGCTCACCGACGCCCTTGCCCGCTTCCCGCGCCTTGAATTGATCACCACCCCCACGCCCCTGGAACACTTGCCGCGGCTGTCGCGTCACCTGGGTCGTGATTTCTGGATCAAGCGCGACGACCTCACCCCGCTGGCCCTCGGTGGCAACAAGGCGCGCAAGCTCGAATACCTCGGTGCCGACGCCCTGGCTCTGGGCGCCGATGTGCTGGTAACCGCCGGTGCCATCCAATTCCAACCATGTGCGCCAGACCGCAGCCCTGGCGGCCAGACAGGGTCTTGGCTGCCTGGCGCTGCTGGAGAATCCGCTGGGCACGAACGAGGACAACTACCTGGGCAATGGCAACCGCCTGCTGCTCGACCTGTTCGGCAGCGAGGTCGAAGCGGTCGCCAACCTGGATAACGCCGATGAGTTGCTGCAGGCGTCGGCCGAGCGTCTGCGCAGCGCTGGGCGCAGACCCTACGTGGTGCCCATCGGTGGCTCCAATGCGCTTGGTGCGTTGGGCTATGTACGCGCCGGCCTGGAGCTGGCCGAGCAGATGCACGGCACCGGCGAGGACTTTGCGGCTGTGGTTCTCGCGTCCGGTAGCGCCGGAACCCACAGTGGCCTGGCCCTTGCGCTGGAACATGCCCGGCCCGGCAGCCGGGTGGTCGGGGTCACCGTGTCGCGGCCCGAGGCAGCACAGCGGCCCAAGGTCGAAGGGCTACTGCAGCGCACCGCCGAGCTGCTTGGTGTCCAGGTGCCGGCAGGCATGCAGGTCGAGCTGTGGGACCAGTGTTTCGCCCCGCGCTATGGTGAACCGAATGCCGCCACTCTGGCCGCGATCCGCCTGCTGGCCGAACAGGAAGGCGTGCTGCTCGATCCGGTTTATACCGGTAAGGCCTTCGCCGGCCTGCTCGACGGGCTGGCCCGGGGCGCCTTCCCCGGAACGGGCCCGCTGCTGTTTCTGCACACCGGTGGTGCCCCGGCATTGTTCGCCTATTATCCATGGGCACTGGGTGCATAACGCCATATTCCTTTAGCGTTGATTCTGATGCTTTCTAATTATTTTCTCGAATAAATGTCCGTCGTTAGAGTTGTGTGACCTTTCCGTTCCCCTGGAGGCCTGCCATGACGTTTGCGATCCTGCGTCGCCATTTCCTGCTCGGCAGTCTGAGCCTGCTGCTCGGAAGCCTGTTCATGCCGGTATTCGCGGCCGATCTATTGGATGAGATCAAGTCCAACGGCACCCTCGAGGTCGGCCTCGAAGGCACCTACCCACCCTTCAACTACCAGGACGAAAGCGGTGAGCTGACCGGTTTCGAGGTGGACTTCGCCAATGCGCTGGCAGAGGAGTTGGGGGTCAAGGCCGAGTTCCATCCGACCAAGTGGGACGGCATCCTCGCCGCCCTGGAATCCAAGCGCCTGGACGTGGTGATCAACCAGGTGACCATCTCCGAGGAGCGCAAGCAGAAGTACGATTTCTCCACGCCCTACACCGTCTCCGGCATCCAGGCCCTCACCCGCAAGGCCGATGCGGACAGCGTCAAGCGTCCGACCGACCTCGCCGGCAAGAAGGTCGGGGTTGGCCTGGGCACCAACTACGAGCAGTGGCTGAAGGAGAACGTGCCTCAGGCCGATATCCGCACTTATGACGATGACCCGACCAAGTTCCAGGACCTCGCCGTCGGCCGCATCGACGTGATCCTAGTCGACCGACTGGCCGCCTTCGAGATGGTCGAGAAAACCGGCAATCGCCTGGCGGTGGCCGGTGAAGCCTTCTCCCGCCAGGAGTCCGGCGTTGCCCTGCGCAAGGGCAACCCGCAGCTGCTCGCCGCCATTAACGAAGCCATAGCCAAGCTGCGCGCCGACGGCACGCTCAAAGAGCTATCGGAGAAGTGGTTCGGGGCTGACGTCACGCAATGATCGAGGGCAGCCTGCAGCTGGTCCTGGACTCCCTGCCCTTCCTGCTCAAGGGCGCGTGGTGGACCGTGGTGCTGAGCCTGGGTGGGATGTTCTTCGGCCTGCTGCTGGGCTTCGGTCTGGCGCTGCTGCGGCTGTACGCGTTCTGGCCGCTGCAGTGGCTGGCGAGGGTCTATGTCTCGTTCTTCCGCGGCACGCCGCTGCTGGTGCAGCTGTTCATGATCTATTACGGCCTGCCGCAACTGGGCATCCAGCTGGACCCGCTGCCGGCGGCGCTGATCGGTTTCTCGCTGAACATGGCGGCCTACACTGCGGAGATTCTGCGCGCCGCCATCGCCTCCATCGACCGTGGCCAGTGGGAGGCGGCCGCCAGCATCGGCATGGGCCGCGCGCAGACCCTGTACCGGGCCATCCTGCCGCAGGCCGCACGCACCGCCCTGCCCCCGCTGGGGAACAGCTTCATCTCGCTGGTCAAGGACACCGCCTTGGCTGCCACCATCCAGGTGCCGGAGCTGTTCCGCCAGGCGCAGCTGATCACCGCGCGCACGTTCGAGATCTTCACCATGTACCTGGCCGCTGCGCTCATCTACTGGTTGCTGGCCAGCGTGCTGGCGTACTTCCAAGGACGCCTGGAACACAGGGTCAACCGCCACGAGCAGGACGCCTGATGATCACCGTGCGCAATCTGAGAAAATCCTTCAATGGCCAGGAGGTGCTCAAGGGCATCGACCTGGACATCGCCCCCGGCGAGGTGCTGGCGATCATCGGCCCCAGCGGTTCGGGCAAGACCACCCTGCTGCGCTGCCTCAACCTGCTGGAGCAACCCAGCGGCGGGCAGATCGGCGTGGGTGAGATCCACATCGACGCAGACCGGCCGCTCAAGGCACAGCAGGGGCTGATCCGCGAGCTGCGCCAGCACGTCGGCTTCGTGTTCCAGAACTTCAATCTGTTCCCCCATCGGACCGCCCTCGAGAACGTCATCGAAGGCCCGGTGCAGGTGAAGAAGGAGCCTCGCGGCGAGGCCATCGAGCGCGGCCGGGCACTGCTGGCCAAGGTCGGCCTGGAGGGCAAGGAAGATGCGTATCCCAGGCGCCTCTCCGGCGGTCAGCAACAGCGCGTGGCGATTGCCCGCGCGCTCGCGATGCAGCCCGACGTGATCCTGTTCGACGAACCGACCTCGGCGCTGGATCCGGAACTGGTTGGCGAGGTGCTTGCCACCATCCGAGGTCTGGCCGAGGAAAGGCGCACCATGGTCATCGTCACTCATGAGATGAGCTTTGCCCGCGACGTGGCCGACAGGGCAATCTTCATCGACGGCGGCGTCATCGTTGAACAGGGTGACGCCAGGCAGCTGCTCAGTGCACCGCAGCACGAACGCACGCGACAGTTTTTGAGTAAGTTCATTGGCGGCAACCACGTGAACTAGATCGCCCGATGGCCAGTGCCTTCGCCGCTTTGCGATCGGCTTGCCCGGTCTGGTTCATCTTCTGCCATCTCTCGTCTGGGATCATCTTTCCGGGTACTCCGCTAAGCCATCGGCGCGACTCGGCTGGAATGCCCTTTTCCCTTCAACGCCGCCGATCGTAGCAATGCCGATTTTGCGCATGAGAAAAAGCTGAAGCGAATTGTGTAGCTCGCCAGACTCTTGTCGCTCATGTTGCCAGGACGAAGTTCGGTAGAACGAACTGGCCGAGCTCTTCGATAACCTCGCTCGCGGGGCGCTGGCCGTACTTCAGATTGATGATCACATGGTTAACGCCGATCTCCTGCAAGCTTTGCAGCAGCGAGATCAGGTGATATCGCCCTAGTTGATAGCCCAGGTGGATCGGGCGAGGTGGTGTCTGCGGGTTATCCGTCAGGTCGATGTATAGCGACTGGGTGAAGGGTTTGAACAGCTCACCGCATTCGGTACGAACCGCAGCGCGCCAGTTCTCGACAACCAGCGCCTGCGTCTTCGGGGGGCGCGGATAACTGATCCAGCCATGACTGTAGCGGGCGATCCATTCCAGCGTCTGGCGGCTATGGCCGGTGACAAAGAACGGAATTTCCGCCGTGGTCGGCTTGGGAATCAGATCCGCGCCCTCAAGCGCCCCTCCGGACCAGGTCAATGGCACGAAACTGCTGCGCTGAACCTCGCGAAATACTGCGAGGTATTCGCGGAACAGGCTGTCGCGTTGCTCCGGGTCGACACCGAATGCGGGAAACTCCACCGGCCGGTCACCAGAAGCCACACCGAGTAACAGGCGGCCACCGCTGAGCTGATCGACACTGGTTGCAGCCTTGGCGGTATGCAGGGGATTGCGGATTGGCAGGATGATCGAGGCGGTACCCAGCGCAATCGTGCGTGTGTGTGCTGCCATGAAACCCAGGTAGACCCAAGGATCGAAGACCTGACCCGAATCGCCGAAACTGGGGTCGCGTAGCGGCACGTCGCGAAACCAGAGAGCAGAAAAACCCAGCTTGTCGGCACGTTGGGCCAGTCTCGCCTGGTCGAGCATGCTCGGCGTATCACCGGCAAAGGCTTCGAGGGGGAAGAAAAGACCCAGGGTCAGGCGGCCTTGGCGGTATGTGCGCTGAAAGCCAGGTTGTTGCTGATAGGGAATGGAATTCGGAGTGAACATGCGCCCTCCTACCTATTTCAAAAGATGTAGAGGAGCTGAGAGAAATCCTTGCAAGCGGATATCAAATCAGCGTTATCAAGGCCACCTGGAACTCCGCGCAGGGCGTTTGTGATGCGTTGCGAGGTCACCAGCTACCCCTGCTGCAAGGCAGCGATCCAGAGCGAGACGGTCGACGGCGACAGCCCATACGATCCCGAATGAATGCTCACTGGGCGTCCCGCGCTTCTTGGTTCGGCGGTTCGATACGCTCGATGTTTCCCAGTACCAATGCTCGCCCGGCAAACAGACCACCCGCTGTCTCCAGGGCAAAACGCTCGGCATCGCGCATGCGCACTTCCTCGGTCACCGCGTCGGCTTCGTGCTCAGACGCTCCCAGGGTCAGCACGGCCTGACGTCCGAGCAGCAGGGCCGACTCAAAGGTTTCCCGCACTATGTAGTCGGCATCGTGCTTGACCAGCTCCAGCGCGTGTTCGCGGTCAAAGGCACGCACCAGCAACTTCACCTGCGGGCAGTAGTTCCGCGTACTTTCGACGATGCGTGTCGCGGCTTTTTTGTCATTTACACAAACGATGATGGTGCGGGCGTTATGGGCGCCGGCAGCATGCAATATTTCATGGCGGGCACCATCACCGTAATAGGCCTTGAAACC
>Ga0172372_10001420_pt1 | contig 37135 bp, 27 predicted proteins | sample LakKiv5m_2_FD_114544 | JGI IMG/M metagenome (GOLD analysis project Ga0172372, IMG submission 114544) | Freshwater microbial communities from Kabuno Bay, South-Kivu, Congo - kab_092012_9.5m | ecosystem: Environmental > Aquatic > Freshwater > Lake | place: Democratic Republic of the Congo...
GTTTTGAATTAAAACTTTTTCCTGATTTAGAATTACCATTAGTTTTTAGACTAGAAGTAATTTCTGTTTTATTTTTTATGTCTGACATATTTTTGTTTTTTTGTTTTTGTTGTTAATTAGGGAGAATCTGAAGAACTTAGATAATTGCTTCGAGACTCTACATTAACCACTATTTGTGTATTTGATACTTAGTATAGGCTAGTTTTTTAGGGTTGGCAAGGAAGTTTATATTTTAAACTGAAAAATCTTTACCAAGTCGTCGTTTTTCACTTATCAATAAAATAATAAACCTAAAAACTCCAAACCAAGCTCGGTTGATTCTTTTAATTATCAAAACTGGATTCCCTCTTTCAGAAATTAACGGCCTAAAAAACCATTCTAAACCGAATTTACTTATAAATTTAGGCACCCTTCTTTTTTCACCTGAAACAAAATCAAAAGTTCCGCCCAAACAAAAACTAACACAAGGATTTAATTTTTCATAATTTCTAAAAATCCATTTTTCTTGAGAAACTGGGCCATAAGCGATAAATAAAATATCTGGCTTGGCAGCATTTATAATCTCAATAATCTTATCTTCCTCCTGTGGTTTTGGGGAGCCTGAATACAATCCTGCAATTTTTAACCCTGGATACAGCTTTTGTAGTTTTGTACTGGCTAAAAGCCCAGTGTGGCCATTACCAAAATCAAAACCACCCAAGAAAAAAACCGTCAATCCATTGTTTGCGGCTAAATTAGAAACATCATAAATAATGTCTGAGCCGCTTAATTTTTCGATAGCTTCATTTTTAAAGTATTTTTTGTTAAAAATTAAGTTTAGCAAGCAAATAAATAAAGGCCAATAAACACCTTTCATTTTAAAATATTTTAAAGCTAGACTGATGCTAACACCGTCAGGTATTGATAAATCGGCATTATTAATAGCTTTTTGGAACTCTGTATCAGTTTGGGAAAACAAAAAAAACTCCGAATATGGAGTGACAATATAACTTTTTTTCTTGGTCTCAACTAAATTTTTTATTTTTTCTAGTAACTCTACCTTGGTAAGATTATTAATTTTTAATCCCAGTAAATTTAACTCTTTTGTGCTATTTTTGTTGGATGAACTTATAACCATTTTCAAAGAATTCTCAGGTAAGTTAATTTGTGGCTCCGAAACTAGGATTCGAACCTAGGACCAATTGGTTAACAGCCAACTGCTCTACCGCTGAGCTATTTCGGAATAACAAGTTTTAATTTAATGACAAAGCTGAATCTAGTCAAGTGGTATGTGTTTGACTATTTACAAATTAAAGCCAAATAGACACTTATGCATCTGTATTTTTGTGGAATTGGTGGTAGCGGGCTGTCATCTTTGGCTCATATTGCTTTAGATTACGGCTTTACAGTCAGTGGTTCAGATACTAGAGACAATCAAAATATTAAAGATTTGCAGAAACGTGGAGCCAATATTCACATCGGACAATCTGGCTTGGAAATCGAGTTAACTCATCGAAAAATGCCCATCTATTGGCTAATTAAAAGCTCTAGCATCCCGGATAACCACCCAGAAATAATTTTTGCTAAACGGGAAAATATAAAACTTAGTAAACGAGATATTTTTATCAATTTTATTCTAAAAAAAGACAATCTGAAGCTAATCGCTGTTTGTGGAACTCATGGCAAAACTAGTACCACAGCCATGTTATCTTGGCTATTTTTTAAGCTAAATATCCCAATTGGTTGGGTAATTGGTTCCAAAATTGGTTGGGCAAATAGTGGTCAGTTTCAACCAAAATCAAAATATTTAGTGATCGAGGCAGACGAATTTGACCGCAATTTTTTGGCTTTCAGTCCAACTTTTACTATTTTAACCAGCCTAGATTACGATCACCCAGACATCTACCCCACTCAAGAAGATTATTACGAGGCCTTTCGAACCTTTCTAAATAATAGCCAAAATGTGGTGATTTTTAACGAAGATTTGAAAAAACTGAGCATTTCCAGCTGGCAACCCGAAAACACCGACAGCCTAAAAATTACTCAATTAAAAAGATTTTTTGGAGGAAAAGTGGCAGATTATAATTCGTTTAAATTGTTTGGGCTTCATAATCGACAAAACGCCGCCACCGTAAAAACCTTATTTACAAAGCTAAATCAGACATTAAAACTGGATGTTGATCCAAAAACTGTTGAAGAAATTTTGAGTTCTTTTCCTGGCACTCAAAGACGAATGGAAAAACTAGCGGACAATTTGTACACCGACTATGCTCATCACCCCACGGAAATTGCCGCCACCCTGGAATTAGCCTCAGAAATAAATCCAGAAATAGTGGTCTTGTTTCAACCACATCAAAATGTCCGGCAGCATTTAATCCAAAAGGAATATCAAAATTGTTTTGATTTAGCCACAAAAGTTTATTGGTTACCAACCTTTTTAACTAGAGAAAATCCCGATTTAGAAATTTTAACACCGAAAGAGTTAATTAATAATTTAGAAAATCAGAATTTAGCCGAAATAGCCGAGATGAATAACAATTTAAAATCAAAACTTAAAAAACATTTAAGCCAAAATCAGCTGGTAGTTGTCATGGGAGCTGGCGATATAGATGATTGGGTAAGAAAAGTTTTAGTTTAGAGGCGCTGTAAAATTCTTAATCGGCCACTTCGACTTCTAGGATTATCTAGTAATTCTTGTTCGGTTGGGGAAATGAATTTGGGAGTTAAAAGTTTGTACTTATACTCTTTATTTCCGTAAACGTCTTCGTTAATTGGCTTGCAACTTTGCCTCATAAACTGGGCTACAATTTTGTCTTCAAGCGAGTGAAAACTGACAATCACAAGCATCCCACCTGGAGCTAATTTTGATAAAGAGTTGTTTAAAAATTCTTGTAAAACTTCAAATTCTGCATTAGTCCAAATCCGCAAAGCTTGCCAAATACGACTTAAAATGGCTTTGGATTTCTTGTAAAATTTGGCTGGAATCGCTCTTTCTAAATTCTGGACCACCTGCCCTACTGTAATTTTTTCGGGATTTTTGGTATTGGTAAATAGTTCAAATAGAGTCCCAGCTAGTCGAAAACTGAGATTTTCACCGCTGTTTTGATACAAAATTTTACCTAATTCATCTTTACTTTTACATTTTAAAATTAGTTCGTAGCACGCCAAGCCACTATCAGAATTATAACGTAAATCTAAATTGTCATCTATGCCATTTGAATAACTAAAACCACGCCCTGAAAAATCCAGTTGGTTGGTGCTAAAACCAAGATCGACCACAACGCTATCAAAAAAATTGTCTTCAAACTCTGCAATATAATCTTTAAAATTAGCAGTTTTGAAATTAAATGTGGTCTGATATTTTTGTTTAAAAGTGCTGGCAATAATTGTAGCAATAGAGTCAAGATCACAAGCCCAAACATGATAACCTGGATCTAAAAAAGCTTTGGAATAAGACCCTCCGCCAAAAGTACCATCGTAAATTTTTAAATTAGAATTGTTGGTTTTAGCTTGATTTTTGTCTTTTAAAAACTCCAGAATGGGCTCTAGTAAAACTGGAATGTGGTTATTTTCAACTTGAGTTTCCATTAAAATATATTTAAATCTATTTGGTCTATTTGTTAAGATCCTGAAGTAGTATCAAGATGACAAGAAAATTTCGATTCAAAAATTGGTGTAACCGGCTGGATTCGAACCAGCGACCCACAGCTTAGAAGGCTGTTGCTCTATCCAACTGAGCTACGGCTACAACTAGCTATTATATTACATTTAAAAGTTAAGTTTTGTAAAGTTAGCCGGCTACGGCTACAGCGATTATCGTGCTTTTTGGATATTGTTTTTTTATAATTTTAGCGACGCTTAGGGTGGTAGTCATGGTCGTAATTATATCATCTACTAGCCAAATAACACCATCAAAATCTTCTTTATATTCAACCAAAGTTTCTGGGTTTATTGAAAAAACTCCTTTTAAATTTTGTAATCTATGCTCCTTATCAAGCTTGGTTTGAGGCTTAGTCGATTTATTTTTAAAGACAAATTCTGCAACTGGTACCGACTTTTTTTGACTTAGTTTTGTAACTATTTTCTGTGGTAAATGATAACCTCTTTCCAGGTTTCGAATCGGATCGGCTGGAACAAAAGTGAGGACATCAGGTTTGATAAGATCTGTGGTTTTTGTATCAATTAAATTTACTAAACTGTCGATTATGGCCAGTTCTCCGTTAAATTTGCACCTATAAATTAGATCGTGGATTAGGTCAGATTTATAACTACTACAAACAAAAACTGAATTTAATACTTTACTGAACTCAGCTGATAGTTGTAAAAATTTACCTGTCAGATTGTTAATTTCCTCCTCGGTTAAATAACTATGAATACTACTGCTTTTAAGATTACTTCTGGGAATAAAAAAGTCTAATATAAATTTCAGAAAATTGGTTATTCCTTTACTGGATATAAAGTTAAAATTTGATTTCATATTTCTTTTTCAAGATATAAATCTATGCCCGATCTTGATTAAAAAAACTAGTTACTTTTCGGTTTAATCGAAGCAAAAAAACTGTCACCGATTAATTTTGGTTCTTGAATAAAATCGTAAGGTTTAGTAATCAGAGTGATAAACTGGGCCATAACATCTTCAGCAACTTCCGGATGTGATTTTTCTCTGCCTTTCATCTGGACTTGCAGTTTAACCGGATATTCTTTTTCTAAAAATTCATCACATTTTCGAGCCTGAACCAACAAATCATGCGGACCAATTCTGACTGAAACTCTAATGGTCTTACTTTTTTGAGGTTTAGCTTTTTTATTGTCGGCTTTACTTTGTTGATATTTAAATTTATTAAAATCCATCATTTTCACAATCGGAGGCGTGGCTTTTGGATTAATTTCAACCAAGTCTACTTCCCTTTCTTCGGCCATTTTTAGAGCTTCGGCCATGGTCATAATGCCCACAAATCCCTCTTCATCAATTACTCTGACTTCAGGGTGTTTAATATTGTTATTTAATTTGAATTGCTGGGTGACTGGCTTGGTTGGTCTTTTTCGACGACGATAATTTGTCATGATAAATGAGGTAGATTAAACAAAATCTACAGCTTAATTCTTTTTAAACTGGGTAATTTTGTCAAATTTGAAATGTACCTGACTTAAAAATCTTTGGGGATGCCAGCGTAATTTAGGGTGTACTGCATCATTTGAGAAAATGGCTTACCTACAGTGTCGGAGGAGAAGTTTCGCACTTGCCCAGGATTTGGCTCTGCTAACTTGACTAAAACCATATACACGGGATCTTTAACTGGCCCAAAACCAATGAAAGTGTGGTCATAATGACCCCGTTTACGATTACAAGTATAGTCACAGGATACCATAACTGGTTCATTATTTTGATCTAAAATGGGTTTACCTTGGCCATCGGTTTTGATATAGGGTCTGTTGATTTCGGCTGTACCAGTTTTACCAGCTATTTGATAACCAGGAACGGCAGCAATACTTTTAGTAAGGCCCAAAAACCCTTCATCGATCATGGCTTGCATATAGCCAGTGACTAATCTGGAAGTGGTTGGAGTTAAAACTTGTTGTTGTTTTTTCTTTGGAATAATGCTATTTAGACTGCTTCCGTCATCCACAGTTCCATCTTTGTAACTGATTTTTTCTACCAAATACGGCTCGACCAAAAAACCATTGTTAGCAATTGGCGTATAGGCTCTCATTAGCTGAATTGGGCTGATATTAAAGCCCTGACCAAAGCCAAAATTGGCGTAACAAATTGGGCAACCGATGTCTTTTGTAAAACTAGTAATATTTCCAGGGGAGTCTCCTGGCAAAGCTATTTGTGTCTGCTGACCAAATTTAAATTGCTGTTCATAATATTCTTTTAGTTTTCTAGCCCCAGTTTTATCGACAATATCAGCAATTCCGGTGTTGATTGAATCTCTAATTATTTCTTTAAGTCCCAATTTACCATATTTTGCATAACTTATTCCATTAGCATTTCTAATATGATATGTGGTCCCGTCCAACTCTGTATATGGCTTACCTTTGACGTTATAATCGATGAAGCTAAAATTGGAATCTATTCCCTTTCGGACATTATTTTCGGTGTATCCAGATTGATAAGTGTTCAGGGCTGCAGCCACGGTAATTGGCTTAAGTACCGATCCCGTATCGTAAGGCACATTGGTAGCTACATTTCGAAAACTAGATGGATTTTCTGCCCAATATTTTTGATAGTCATTTGGATCGTAAGTAGGATAAGAAGCCATGGCCCGGACTTTTCCAGTTTTTACCTCCATCACAACCACGGTTCCATCTTTTGGAGCCCCGTTTTGATTGGTGTTTTCGGCAACCGCTTCAGCTAGAATTTGTTCGGCTTTAACCTGTAGATTTTGATCGATAGTTAAAAAAATATCAGCTCCATTTTGGACATTTTTTTCAGAATTGGTATCCGAAAATCCAAATTTACGAAGTCCATTTAGGCCACCCAACTCGCTGCAATATTTTTGCTCTAACCCGTAAAAACCAACCATATATTCTCGTGTCGAAGTTTGCCGAAAATTGTTTTCATCAACCATAGCCTGACAGGATGACAAATTGTTTTTGATCTCCGCCTCTGTGACAGAAAATGGCGGTACGTAACCAATTGCCGAAGCTAAGACTTTATTTTGTGGATAACTTCTGGTTTGTTTTTCGTTCAAGCCAAGCCAAAACTGAAAATTGAATTTTTTATTCAAATCGCCGGTTCGCAAAAACAAAATAAAATTACGTTGTTCTTCGGTGACATTTCGGCCGATCACCAAGTTTGAAGTTGGGTTGTCTTTGCTGATTTCATTTTTTACCAAATCGTGAGTTTCTTTAAACGGTAGATTGACTCTGCTAGTTAATTCTAACATTGTATCGTATAAATTTAACCCTTTTTCTAGCAGTTGTTGCAGGTTTTTGGCGTCCACAAAAATGTCTATTTGTAGCTGAGAACTGGTCAGTGGTATATTTACTTTATTTTGACTCAGATCTTGCATAAAAATCTGACCTCTTCGGGCAATTATTATTTCGCCACTTCTACTTGTAGAGCTATTTTGTAGGGAAAAAGTGGAGTCTGCACCGATTAATTGTAGTTGGGCAAATCTAAAAGTAATACCCAAAAAGACTATAATAAAGGCAATTTTGATATAGTTACTGCGAACCGATAAAACTCCAATGGAAACTTGGCCCATTCTTCGAAACGGAGTGAATAAAAGAACAATGGGGGCTACAAAAATATATTTTATAAAACCAAAAAAAGCTTCATTTAATCGGCTTTTTCTTTTTACAGGGGCGTTTTGTTGCTTCTTGGTTTCCAAAAGTAATTTGGCTTGTTTGCCCAGTTTAAGTTCTGGTGGCTTCTCACTTTTTTTAAATCTAGACAGGAAAACATCCAACCAAGATTTAGGTTTTTGATTGCCAATTAGCTTTCTATAATCACCTTTAATTTTACCACCATTAGTTTTTTTAACTCTTTTAGAGCTATTTTTAAATAAGGCTTTTAATTGGTTATTCTTTGACATCTTTATTTCTATTGAACTAAATTATAACTAGGTCTTAACTAAAATGTCAATATGAACGCAAGTCAATTTCTGGAAAAATTACAACAACTTGATAATCAAAAATTGTCTGACATAAAAGGTTTAGGGCCGATTTTGATTCAAAATTTACAAGGGTTTTTAAATTCCAACCGCTATGAATTGTTACTTAAAGAATTCCAGGCTTTAGAAAGCCGGGGCATTGAATTAAATATCCAAACTGAAGCTGTAAAAAGTGGCCAACAACCGTTATCTGGAGAGAAAATTTGTATTACTGGTAGCTTTGCTTTTTCTCGAGATAAAATTAAAGAAATGCTTGAAGATCTAGGAGCAGAGGTGGTTAGCAGCGTTTCAAAAAATACAACTATACTGCTTGCCGGGGAAGAGGCTGGCTCTAAATTAGCTAAAGCTCAAGATTTGGGAATTAGAATTGAAAATGATTTAAGTAAACTTGGTTTATAAAAAACAGGGAATGAATAGAAACTAATTTTGAGAAATTAAAGCACGGTGATAGATTTAACCTCAGTTGTATAGATATGTAGTATCGTATGTTGTGTTTTTGTAGCATTTAATATGCTAATAACGCTTGGATATCCGACTTGAAAATTCATATAGAGATTCTGTCTAGGATTACTACCGAAATTAGATTCACCTAAATATTTGCTTCCTTTATGAACTGTAAATGCCACTTAATTTTTTTTAAATTGATAAACAGAGTTTGCTGTTATTATTTGTACTGGCCTTGTTTTGATAATTGAAAGATCCAAATAGGGCGTAAAATGGGCTATTTCACCACCGGTAATAACAATATTAGGATCAGGAATTAGTCTAATTTTAGTGACTTCACTTGTGTTTTCATCCTTTTCTCCATACAATGACTGTCCAACTGATATTGGCATATCTTCTTTGATCGTAAAAACTAAATTACGATTATTGAAAATAAAATCATCAATATTTTGCTTGTAAACATTACTATCAGCCCTGATTACATAATAACTACCGTTCTGAGTAATACATAAAACAGCTTCACCAGATCGTAGTTCTTTGATAGTAATTGATTGTACAAAATAAGACTCAACTAAATTTTTATTAATTTGATGTATTTCTATTTTTTGTCCTTCAGATAAAGACTTATTATTCCAGGGTTGCCACCAATCTTTAAATAGCATGAACTCAGTTTACATATTAATCTAGGCATTGTAAATTAAACCCCAAACCTTAATCTATTTCACTACAAGCTCTTTTCCAAAAGTAATTTAAACTTCTCGGGGTTGCCCCTACCCTTACTTTCTTTCATACAAGCTCCAATCAAAAAGCCAATTACTTGAACTTTGCCTCCTCTATATTGCTCAACAACTTGGGGATTATTCTTGATTACCAAATCCACAAAGGCTTGCAGAGCAGTATCATCAGATACTTGAATTAGACCATTTTCAGTAGCTATTTCTAAAGCATCCAAGTCGGAATTACCACTTAACAATTCTAGAATTTTTTGCAAACTTAAGTTGTTTAGTTTTTTGCTATCCAATAAATCTACAACCTCAAATAGCTGTTTTAGACTCAAAAGATTAGCAATCGGGGTGTCGGTTTTGCCAGCCATAGCTAGCAGATTACCAGTTATCAAATTAGCTGCAGTTTTATGAAAAGTTTCTCCGGTAACTTGATCAGGTTGACTAGCAAACTCTAGCAATTTATCAAACAAATCACCTACCAGTGGCTGCGATAAAAAGGTGTTGGCAACTTGTAAATTCAGACCTTTTTGCATGTAGTTTTTTCTCTTTTGCATAGGTAAAACTCCCAAACTGTCCTTACTTGGAATCTCATCTTTTTGAATCTCTAAAATTTGCAAATCTGGCTCTGGAAAATATCTGTAGTCGTGGGCCTGTTCTTTACTTCTTTGACTCACGGATTTGTTTTCGTCGTCCCGCCAACCTCGGGTTTCTTGAGCTGGAGTTTCGCCATTTTTAAGTAAATTTGTTTGTCTGATTATCTCGAATTCTACCGCCCGGCCGATACTTCTGATAGAGTTAATATTTTTGATTTCCACCTTGTAATCCGGTAATTTATTAGCCTCTTTTTGCTCCGGACTTTGCAGACTAATGTTGCAGTCAAAACGCATTTGTCCTTTTTCCAAATCGGCATCAGAGATTCCTAAAGTTCTAACTAGCAGCTGCATTTCGGCAACATAGGCCATGGCCTCTTGGGAAGTCCTAATCTCCGGTTCAGAGACAATTTCTATCAACGGGCAACCACTTCTGTTAAAATCTGCATAGCTTTTATCGCCTACATGAAGCAGTTTTCCGGCATCACCTTCCAAATGCGCTCTGGTTAAATGAATTGTTTTTTCAACCACTTCTCCCGTATTTTCTTCCACGAAAAAGGAAATTGCTCCTCCCTCAACGATTGGGTTGTCGTATTGACTGATTTGATAACCGGCTGGCGAATCTGGATAAAAATAATTTTTGCGATCCCATCGGGTTTTTTCAGGGATTTTGGCATCCAAAGCCACTCCAAATTTGATAGCTTTTTTGACGGCTTCTTTGTTCAAAACTGGCAATGCACCCGGCTGACCGGTACAGAAAACACAAATATTTTTATTAGGCTGATCTGGCACATATTCGTTTAAACATGAGCAAAATAGCTTGGTTTTGGTATTCAGTTGCACGTGGATTTCGATTCCAATCACGGGTGTGTAAGACATAATTATTTCAATATTAAACTCAGTTTATTTTAAAAAGGTCGTCAAGGTGGCGATTAATGTAAGTGAAAAACTAATTTTGAGACGAGAAGGTTTCTCCCAGGGTTCTAAGAAAGTTTAACCGACTGATAGCCCTAGGCCTCATAACTATATCAGAAACAACAAATTAGAAAGTTGATATTTTTATTATTTTTGAGGGGAATTTAGTTTTAAAAATGATTTGTGTGTGATATGCTAAACCAACTGATCTTGTTTAACTAGTAACAAGTTTTCAATTTTAGACATTTTAATTAAATCGTTAGTAAAACCACTATTGGAAATCAGCACAAAATATTTATCCAAGATTTTCTGTGGAAAAGTTACCAATTTTGCTTTGTTTTTCAGTTTTTTATACTCTTCTAGGCCAATGTTTTTGTTGCTCCAAATACTATCTACAAAAACCGCCTGGTGATTATTTTGGTTAAATCCCACCCAAGAAATGACTTGTTGTCCCTTCCACCACCTACCCAAATGCTCAAAATGAGGTAATTTTTGCTGATCAATCAGGTTTAAAACCATAGCCTGGCCGACTTCTTGGTAACTTTGACTAATTAGTTTGTTGATTGTTTGCAGATTGTGTTTGTAGACCAATTCGGTGTTCCCAGCTTCAATTTGAGTCAGATTTGGAAATACAAAACTAAAATAAAATCGGCAAAAATGATCGGTGATAAAATACAACCCTTTTTTACTATTTTTTAATGACAAAGTCGTCACGGGATTAACTCTGGTTACCAATCCGCTTCTGATTAATTTATTTAGATAAACAGACAGTTGATTGCTTTTTAAAGATGTTTTTTTGATTAAATCGGCAAAACTAAGATTGCCAATACCAATGGCTTTTAAAACAGTTAAATACACTTTTGGGTCGGCAAACAGACTGGCCATTAACAACGGAATTTGGCTGTAAATAAAGGATTTTCTATCCAATAGCTTTTTTAAAATATTTTCTTTTAAAGTTTTTTTGGGGTTAAAAGTAGTCAAATAACTAGGTAGTCCGCCAACTATAGCATACAAACTAAAAAGTTTATCAAAATCCATTGGCCCAAACATTTGTTTAACTGTAGCTAAATTCAGCTGCGGCAAAACCAAAAAAGTAGTTTTGTGGTTATTTTTGGCTAAATTACACTCGACTGCTAGTTGTTTATCGGCGCTTATCAGCACAATCAAGGTATTTTTACTTTTAGTGGTAGCCTGAGTTAAGGTGTTGTAAATATTTTTATCCGAACTAACCAAATTTTGAAATTCATCCAAGACGATAATCAAGGGAACTTTGAGGGGTTTTAATTTACTGTTGAGATATTCAAAAAACTTTTCCCAAGTATTTAGGCTACTTTTTTTTATGCTCGAGTCTTCAAATTCGTGACTAAAATATTTAACAATAGTTGATAATTGATCTGATTTAGAGCCAGAATTGCAATAAAAGTAAATGTGGGGTTTTTTGTCGTAAAAATACTGAATAAATGTAGTTTTTCCCACTTGTTTTTGGCCACTGAGAAATAAAATCTGAGACTCTTTTTGGGTTTTTTGGTACAAGTTTTGCAGCAAACTTAATTCTAAATGATGACCTACAAATTCTGAATTTGGTGACAATTTGGACATAGACTTGTTTTTTGATTAACAAACCCGACTCCTATTTATGGCCTGCTAATACCTTTTTTAAATACTGACCGGTGTAGCTACCTTCAATATTTGCCACTTCTTCCGGAGTTCCGGTTGCAACAATCATTCCACCTCTATCTCCTCCTTCTGGGCCCAAATCGATTAGCCAATCGGCTGTTTTAATCACATCCAAATTGTGTTCAATAACCAAGACAGTATTTCCTCGTTCAACCAACTGATGCAGCACTTTTAACAACAATTTAACATCAAGTGGGTGCAAACCAGTGGTCGGTTCATCCAGAATATACAAGGTATTTCCAGTGCCCACTTTGCTTAATTCTGTGGCCAATTTAACCCGTTGAGCTTCTCCCCCAGACAAGGTTGTTGCCTGTTGACCAAGATGAATATAGCTTAAACCAACTTCATTTAAAGTATCCAATTTTCGTTTTATAATCTTATGATTTTCAAAAAATTCGGCGGCATCGCCCACGCTCATTTCCAAAATTTCGGAAATATTTTTACCTCGGTATTCAATTTCCAAAGTTTCGCGGTTGTATCTTTTACCTTGGCAATCTTCACAAACCACATATACATCAGGTAAAAAGTTCATTTCTACTCGAATAATTCCATCCCCTTGGCAAGTTTCGCAGCGGCCCCCAGGAACATTGAAACTAAAACGACCTTGGGTATAACCTCTAGCTTTACTTTCGGGAAGCATGGCAAAAAGCTCTCTAATTGGGGTAAATAGACCGGTGTAAGTTGCAGGGTTACTTCTGGGAGTTCGGCCAATTGGACTTTGATCGATGATGATTGGTTTATCGATATTATTTAGACCGACAATTTCTTCATGTTTACCCACAGTTCGGTGACTATCATAAAAATAATTCATTAAATGATTACTAAAAATTTCGTTGATTAAAGTAGATTTACCTGAACCAGAAACCCCTGTAATACAGACAAATTTGCGTAGTGGAATGTGAATATCCACATTTTTTAAGTTGTTTTCGTTCGCTCCCATAATCGAGATACTTTCCCCCCGAAGCTTGTTTCCAGCGGCATCGGTTTTAGTGCCTCGCTTACTTTGTTCTATTTCTCTATCTGAGGAGGTAGTCAGGGCTTCAACATCAACTTTTCGCCTGTTCTTTGGTAAATCTATAATTTCTGTGTGAGCTAAAAATCTGCCAGTGGGTGAATCTGGATTGTCAGCTACCATCTGCGGAGTTCCATAAGCAATCACATTACCGCCGTGTTTTCCTGCCCCTGGCCCTATATCCACCAAAAAATCGGCTTCACGCATGGTTTCTTCGTCGTGCTCTACAACCAAAACGCTGTTTCCTAGATCACGTAAATATTTTAGGGTGGTTAACAGTTTAGAATTATCACGTTGATGCAGACCAATCGATGGTTCGTCCAAAATATACAAAACCCCAGTTAATCCAGAACCAATCTGAGTAGCCAATCGAATTCTTTGGGCTTCGCCACCAGACAAAGTGTCCGAACTTCTGGCTAAAGTTAGGTATTCTAGACCAACATTTTTAAGAAAACTAAGTCTGGATAAAACTTCTTTGAGAATCAAGCGGCCAATTGTATAATCTTTTTCGGATAAAATTTTGTTTTCATTTTTTTGAAGTACGGCAAAGTGATCTACGGCCTCGCTGATTGATAAACCGGCAGTTTCGGCAATATTTTTCCCGGCAATAGTTACTGCTAAACTAGCTACTTTTAATCTTTGACCGTTACAAGTTGGACAGGTCTTTTTGGTCATGTAGTTTTCGATGTCTCGACGAGCAGAATCGCTGGTGGTGTCTTTGTACCTTCTTTCCAGATTTTTGATGACACCTTCAAATTTTTCATCGGGAGTGCCGTACAAAATGGCTGTTTTTTGTTTTTCAGTTAATTCTCGCCAAGGAGTTGTTAGGTCAAAACTGTATCTTTTGGCTAAATCTTCAAACATTTTGGTTAGCCAGCCTCCAGAAATACTCAGACGACTAAGCGGACGAATACAGCCTTCCATGATTGATAATTTATCGTTAGGTACCACCAAATCAACATCAATTTCGGTAACCACGCCCAAACCGGTGCAAGTGGGACAGGCTCCGTGAGGCGAGTTAAAACTAAACGATCTGGGCTCCATTTCGCCAGGATTTCCGTGACCATTAGGACAGGCTCGGTGCTTATTAAAATGGAGTTTTTCTTCGGTACCGTCTTCGCTAAAATGTAAAACAATGGCCTTATCTTTACCAAATTTTAAAGTAGTTTCTAAAGAATCAATCAATCTTTGCCGATTTTCCTCGTTTAAATCCAATCTATCGACCACAATTTCTATAGAATGACGTTCTTGCTTATTCAAATTTAGTTTTTCAGCTTCTTCCATTAGTACGATTTTATCGTCGATTCGTAGCCTCTTAAAGCCATTTTTCTTGGCATCTAGGACCAGTTGTTTGTGCCAACCTTTTTGATCTTCAACCAATGGAGCTAAAAGAATAATTTGGCTTCCAGACTTTAATTCCATAATTCTATCGGTCATTCTAGTTAAACTCTCACCGGTAATTTCGGCGCCGCAAACAGGACAATGTTGAACTCCGATTTTGGCGTATAAAAGCCTGAGATAATCGTAAATTTCGGTGGTGGTTCCCACAGTAGAGCGAGGGTTATGAGAAGTCGATTTTTGATCTATAGAAATAGCTGGTGACAGCCCGTCAATAGAGTCCACATCAGGTTTTTCTTTTAGTCCCAAAAACTGTCGAGCATAAGCGGACAAACTCTCGACATAACGACGCTGACCTTCGGCATAGATGGTGTCAAAAACCAAACTACTTTTTCCAGAACCAGATAATCCAGAAAATACCACCAATTGGCTTTTTGGAACTACCAAGGACACCTCTTGAAGATTATGCTCCCGAGCGCCTCTAACGGTGATAAAATTATGTGGATTAGGAATAAAAGTGGCGTCATTCAAAACCTCTGAATTATTGTATTCTAGGGCTTGTGGAATGTTGGGGTGGAGATTTGCTGTATCCATAAATTTGATAAATAAGGGAAAAAACGGAAAAATGTTACTACTGTATAGACCAGTTCATATCACACTATTTGTCAACTGAAGCCACAAAACTCTCCAACAGGTCATTTAAGTAGTGATGGGCGTCTCCTAGTTAATAATCTTATTTAGCTATAAGTTGATTGAGCCTACTTCCAGCCACAAAATTTTCTTTTCGACTTTGACATAATTGCTGTAGTAATAACTGGTCAGTTTTCCATTGACATACAACGAGATTTTAGATTGCCGAGTAGTCTTTGACAACAGCATAAAAATAGGTCATTAATCAGAAGTTATTTAGCCTTTTGACAAAATTTAGCTTAAGCTTATTGGAGATACTTAACACAAAACAAAGCTTTTCAAAAAAACAATCGGGCAAATTTATTATCTTTTTTAGAAATTGATTATGCATGAATCACCCATTAGTGCTTTAATTATAGGAGTAATTGGGCTATTATTAATTGCCAATATCAGCCATTTTGTCTCCAAAAAAATTAGTTTCCCCTATTCAATTTTACTACTTTTAACCGGAGCTGTTTTGCACCTTGCTAAAGACACTTTAGTAATTTTTAAAGATTTTTCTCTAACTCCAGAGCTTTTATTCTTTGTCTTTTTGCCACCTTTACTTTTCGAATCAGCTTTTCATCTAGATTTTAGAAAACTTAAAAAAGATGCCTTGATTATTTCCGTATTCGCCAGCTTTGGGGTGGTCATCGCCGCTATTGTGGCTGGTTTTGGCTTGTATTGGACCTTGGGGATTCCATTTTGGATTAGTTTATTGTTTGCAGCCATTATTTCTTCTACGGATCCAATTGCTGTAATTACAATTTTTAAAGACCTCGGCGTACCTAAAAGATTGCTTCAGATGTTGGATGCCGAATCGATGTTAAATGACGGTACTTCGATTATTTTTTCCAAAATTATTTTATCAATTCTTAGCGTCGGATTTGCCGGGGAATCATTTATTTGGAGCGGAGCTAACTTTTTGTATGTGGTTGTAGTTGCTATTATATTTGGTGGTTTAACCGCCCTTTTGGCAAGCAAAATTATAAAAAAACTCCAGGATGAAATGCTCATAGAAGTAACTATTACTCTGCTGGTTGCATTTACGACATTTATCGTATCCGAACAATTTTTAAAGGTTTCCGGAGTGGTAGCCACAGTCTCGGCGGGGATTTTTTTGGGAAATATGGGGATTCACAAATTTTCACCCCGAATCAAACATTTTGTCTCAGAATTTTGGGCATACATGGCCTTTTTATCCAATAGTTTTGTGTTCCTTTTGGTTGGCCTTACTTTCGGATTTGATTTACTAGCCACCAATTACCCAACCATTATTTTGGCTTATTTGTTGGTTTTAGCAGGGCGGGCAATTTCTATATATAGTTTGGCTTTGTTATACAATAAATTTTTCCCAGAAAACCAAATTCCAACCAGTTGGATGCATATTTTAAATTGGGGTGGGCTTCGTGGAGCTTTGCCGATAGCTGTGGTTTTGGCTTTACCAGATACAATTGAGTTTAAACCAGAATTACTAAATATTACAGTGGGCGTGGTGATTTTATCCCTGTTAATTAATGGTCTAACAATCAAGTTTTTAATCCGTTTTCTAAAAATCGATCAACCAAGTTTATTGGAGCAAGCTCAGTTTGAAGTGGCTAAAACCATGATGTTATCTCATTCCCGAAAACATATTAATTTACTTAAAGAAATTGGCGAAATCTCAACTAAATCAGATAAAAAAATTCACGAAACTTATCAACAAAAACTAGGTGCCGTTTTTTCTGGAGTCAAGAAATTATCTACAGAGCAAAGAGAAGCGACCAAACAAGCCATGTACCATATGGCCTTTCATATCGAAAAAGAGGTTTTTATCAAATTGTATGAAAAAGGCGTTTTATCGGAGAAAATTTTGACCAAATTAAAAGAAAAATTGGAAGAGGGCTTGGATCTAATCGAGGCCGGCATTTATCCAGAAGAATTTAGTAAAAACAAAATCATGAAAGCCTTAAGTGAAAATAGTAAAAAAGGTTTTAACCTGAAAGAACTGTTTTTATACCGAAAAGCCAGAGAATTTGGCAACCTGGAAGTTATAAATCAGATGAGTGTTTTTGCCGAAATACCTATTTTAAAGGATTTACACGACGAAATAATCGCTACCTACAACAAATTAATCACCAAAAATAGAAAAATGTGTGACGATTTGGTTTCTGGCGATCCTCATAAAATTCAGCAATACGAGCACGATCTCTGTTACACCGAGTTTCTTGCGATGGAAAAAAATCTGTTTCACGACCTCCAGCATCACGGTAAACTCAGTTTAGCAGCCTCACGGATTTTACATAAAGCAATAGAATAGTTGTAGTAATAATTGGCAGACTATTTTCTATGCTCAAAAAATTATTAGCCAAAATCTTTGCTGTCTCACCAGAAGTTATCGATTTTATCAGCGATTCCAAAAAAAATTACACCAAAAGACTGTGGATACTTTTGCCTTTGGCTGCTTGGGCTAGCTTTTTTAGTATTATTAGTCCTCTATTTATCAAATGGATTATTGACAGCCTTACCCAGGGTTGGACTAGTATAAGTAAAATTGAACTAAATTCGGTCTGGTTGGTTTTTCTGACAATTCTGGGCTGTTTTGCTATTTTGTCCCTAGTAGATAACTTTTTTAACTACCTAAAAGGCATTTTATTACTTCGTTTAAACAAAGACACCGAGAGTTTTTTGGAAGACAAATTTGCTAATTTTTTGACTAATTTTGACGGGGCATTTCTAAGCGGCGAAAACAATTTGCGATTAATCAGAAACCTGCAATGGAATATTGGTACCAACCAAGAAAAGCTGATTTCTCTGGCTCAAAAGGTTGTAGAAACTGTCATTGGTTTAGCTACTTTGGCTTTTGTCCTGCCTTTAATTCACCCATATTTATTAATTCTAATCTTTAGTTCGGTGGCTTTGGATGGTTTATTGGATTATTTACAGAATCAAATTTGGCGAAAATACGAGCTAGTAGAGAGCAGGCAAAACTTGGCTAAACAACAACTTTCCTGGCGAATAAATTCTGAGTTTAATAAACTTCTAGAAAACGGTTGGATTGGTCAGATTTTGGCTACATACCGGCAAAGAAGAGCCAGCTGGATCAAAACATCTGTCGCCCAAGGAAGTAATGATCAGACCTTTATTTTATTCAAAAATTTGAGTAGCCTGGCTCTAAATATTGGTTCACTGGCCATCGCCGGTTGGCTATTTTCTACAGGCCAAATTCCTATTGGAACTTTTGTGGTTTTTGAATTATATATTTCCCGAGTCAGAGGCCAATTGCAGGGTCTTGGCGACATTTTTAGATGGATTTTTGAACTCCGTTTTGAGCTATTTCGATACGATTTTTTGATTCATATCCAGCCCAAATTGGATTTAACCACAAGCAACAAACCTCAGTTTGAAAGCATTGATAGCCTAACAGTTTCAAAGTTAAATTTTACTTACCCGGAGTTTTTTAAAGAAGAAAAAGATTATTTTAATCAAATGAAAAGCCGAATCATGGGAGTTGCTAAAATTGATCAAAAACTAAAAGGCGAGCAGAAATCAGCTCAAGAAGAAGTGGCTGCTTCGAATTCAACATCGACCAAAAAGAATCTATTTACAAGGTTTTTTGGCTTTTTAAAAAACAAAATTTCTCATCAATCTTTATCAGTTTGGCAGCGAAAAAGCCTGGAAAAAGAATTGGCCGAGTTGGAAAAAATGTTTATTCAAAGTGGCAACAACAAAGCTGTCTTACAAAATCTGGATTTTACTTTCAAAAAAGGCAACATTTACGCCTTAGTTGGCTATAACGGCGCCGGAAAAACCACTCTAACAAAACTTTTAAAGCGAACCATAGATCCCAGCAGTGGCCAGATTTTTGTGAACAAAACACCTTTAATTCATATTGAACCTAATTTCTGGAAACATTATATAGCCGCCATCGAGCAGGAAAACTTTTTGTGGGAATCCCTAACCGTTAAAGAAAATCTGTTGTTGGGATTATCTCCTTTGGAAGCCAAAAAAATTACGGATTCAAAGCTACACAAAATCCTTGAAAAAGTTGGTTTAAAAGATAAAATCAGCAGTTTAGACCTAATAATTGGGGAAAATTTAGAGTTAAGTGGGGGCCAGCAACAGCTGTTGGAAATAGCTAGAGTAATTATCCAACAAAAACCTATTTTGATTCTAGACGAAGGCACTAATCAGCTAGATGCCAAAAAAGAACAAACGGTTTTGAATTTACTCCAAGAAGTCAAACAGCATGCTATTATAATTTTTATAACTCACAGAATGACCACCACCAAAAAGTGCGATCAGATATTGGTACTAGAAAATGGCCAAATCACAGCCAGTGGCACCCCTACCCAACTACTAGCAAAAAACCAAAATAATTTATTCAAGTCCTTTTGGGATACCCAGGTGAGTAGTTAAAATACTTTATTTTCAAGTGAAATTGATATATAGATATATTATAATATTCAAGATTATATTCTAAATTTTGTCTGCGTAAAGAAATTTTTTATCCCTTTTGTTTTGATATGTTTTGCAAACTAACTGCACAATCTCAGTAACCCAATTCCATTATACAATACACTAAATCTGCTTTCCTAGTTGATAAGCAGTGAGATAAAAATTGGCACCAGAGAGCTCAAAACCACTCCGTGCAACAATGCTACAAAACTGTCTTTTTGGTCTGTATACTGGCTAATTACCGGTAAACAACTATCCGATGCAGAAGCAGAAATATTGATCAAAGCAAGGTTTCCAAATATCCTGGATATTGGTCCTGCAAAAATCATTACCAACAATTCTCGAAACAAATTGGTAAAAAACACTGCCAGAACTAATTCTTTAGAAACTACTCCAGACATCATACTACTAGCTAAACTATAGTAACCTAGGGCTGAGCCAACTAAAAAATATTCTTTTAAATTGTAAATTGGTGCAAAATACCAAAGTAGTATTACTCCAAGCACAGTGCCAACTAAAGTTCCAATTGGTAAAATCAACATTTTTGGACTTGGTTTGCTTAGCTTTGCCCAAATATCTTGATCCATACCCAGATTTACACCTATCAAAACCAACATGCAGAGTAAAATTTGATAACCAAAATTTAATTTTGTAGACACTTCCCAGCTGCTTGCAAAATAAATTCCCAATCCAAGACTAATCAGGCTATACAAACTTTCTTTCATACAAATAAATTATTAATTTGGTTGCAAAAATACTTGCTAAAGACATTACACAGGCAAAGATGAATGATTGAGTGATAGTTCCAATTAAGGTGTTTTCTAGTTGTTTTTGGTTTCCAATATTTAAGCCAATATTAAATATTAATAAATAAAGTAGTATTGAATTAGTTTTGTGAAAGATGCCTTGCCAGCCTAAAAAGATTTTTTTAAAAATGTAGCCAATTGAGCAACCTAGAATCGTGGCCAAGGTAGTAGATAAAAACATATATTAAATTTTTTTTGGTGGATATGCTTTTACTTAACAGATACTTTAAACTGTATCAAATAAATCATATATTTTGACATATTATTTTATATATTGTAATATTTATGACATGACTTCTATTACAGATTATGTACGAAATATTTTAGATAAAAATCAGTTTATCTCTGAAAATCTACGTTTGGGACTACTAAACACTAGTCAATATGCTCGAGATATCCAAGCTCAGGTAGAAGCAGCATTGTATAAAAAAGTAAAACTTCAGACCATTGTAACTAGCCTAAACAGAATAAAAACTGAGCTAGAAAATAAAATACCAGTAAAATTTGTAGTAGATGATATCCAGCTAAAATATCCAATTAGCGATATAGTTTATCATAAAAATCTTGATAATTACCAACGTGCAGCTAGTTTACACAGTTCGATTGGAGCAGAAGCCAACAACTTTTTTAATTTGATTGAAGGTAATACTGAAACTAATATTTTTGTAAATTCCAAGTATCTTCCTGAGGTTTTAGCAAAGTTTGAAAACCAAAAACCACTCTATGTCCGAGGTGAACTAGCTGGGGTAATTCTCAAATTTGATGCTAAATATATGAATTCTCCAGGAGGAATTTTTCAAGTTATTAGCCAAGTATCAATGAGTGGAGTCAATATTATTGAAGTTTTATCTACTTATACAGAAATCACCATATTTGTTGATGTTGCTGACTCACAAAAAGTAATTGAAATCCTCAAGTCAAACTTTTTAAATGTTCAATAAGGGTATGTTTCATTTTTTCACCCCGCATGTCTCAGATGCGGATAAACTAATCGAAATTCAAAAACGTGCCTATATAAAACTATGCAAACCCTAAGTATAATGCGACTGAAGTAGAGATTTTAAATCAAGATTGGGAAGGCAGAATAAAGCAAAGAATACTTGAACTTTCAGATCAAAATTTTATTTGGACTGGAGTAAAAAATGATGGTAAAATAGCTGGATATGGATCTTTGGGCCAGATTGATAAAGAGGTGATCATACTTTGCAATATGATTGTTGACCCTGAGTTTCAGGGAAAGGGAGTTGGTTCAAAAATTTTAAAAGATTTACTTGGAAAATCACCACTAAAACCAATAGAACTACAAACTACTTTAGCAGGTGAATTTTATAAAAAGTTTGGTTTTAGGTATTTACCAGCAGGCAGTGATAAAATGTATTTGAGTGTGGGGAGGCTTAAGAGTATAAGTAAATGTATTTCATTAAAAATTGACACAATTTAAATAGTTATGTAAATTAGGAGTACAATTCCTAAATTGCATGATATGATACTGAGAGATGCTAAAACCAAACTTGTACAACTAGCCAAAGAGTATTCTGTGGTAAGTGTTACAGGACCAAGACAGTCTGGCAAAACAACACTTGTAAAATCACTGTTTCCAAATCATCGTTATGTAAACTTTGAAAATTTGTCTGAGCTTGAGCTCATCAAGTCTGACCCGCTTAGTTTTATTTCAAATGTAGGTCAAGGTGTGATCATTGATGAAATCCAAAAATACGCTGAAATATTGTCCTACATTCAAGTTAGTGTGGATGAAAACTACCACTCAGGAAAATTTATTTTAACTGGCTCACAAAATTTAGTACTAGGAGAGAAGGTTAGTCAGAGTCTTGCTGGTAGAGTAGGTGTGTTGCAATTGTTGCCACTTAGTTTATCAGAGCTGGAGAAAAGTGGGAATACTCTTGAGACTTATCAAAACCAGATTTTTAAAGGTTTTTACCCTGGTTTGTACGACCACGAAAGAAGTGTAAATATATATTATCAAAACTATTTTAGCACTTATGTGCAAAGAGACGTTAGGAGTATTAAAAATCTTGGAGATTTGAGCACTTTTACTAGGTTAGTTAAGCTTTTGGCAGGGAGAATTGGGCAGATTTTAAACTTGAGTGAGTTAGGCAGTCAGATTGGTGTAAACTATAAAACTATTGAGTCGTGGATCTCGATTTTGGAGGCTAGTTATATTGTTTATAGGTTAGAACCTTTTTACAACAATTTTAACAAAAGAATTATCAAATCACCCAAAATATATTTTTATGATACTGGACTAGCTGCCAATCTACTAAGAATTGACTCTGTAAAAGAGCTTGAAAACCATTATGCACTTGGAAATTTGTATGAAAATATGGTAGTTACAGATTTACTTAAACAAAAATATAATTCACTTTCAACAGCAGGATTGTACTATTTTAGAGATAGTTCTGGGTTGGAGGTTGATGTAATTATTGATCAAGGAGCAAATCTTATTCCCGTAGAGATAAAATCCAGCCAAACTTTCAATTCAGATTTTTTAAAGAATTTAAATAAGTTCAGGGAATTTTCGGGCACTAGTGAAAGTGTACTGATTTATTCAGGAGTTGGAAATCAAATTTCTCAAAATACCAAATTGGTGAACTATATAAAAACTGGTGAGGTGTTGAATTGAACTACACCAAAACTGCTTTGATTCGCCTCACACCAGCTGAGACTGCTTCTTCTTTAACGATTTTAAAGGTGCCCATTTCTCCAGTGTTTTGTACATGAGGTCCAGTACAAATATCTTTTGAGTAATTACCTACTATGTACACTTTTCTCTTGACCTTAAATCGCCTTTAGAATTTATTCTCAGTAACAATCATTTTTCCAAAATGTGGTGGGAGAGGAAATAATCTTGACAAAAACCAGCTAAACTGTTTGTATTTAATTGTCAGTTTTCCAAGGGCTTTGGACCCAACTCTTCCCATTCCGAACAGAGTCTTGAAACGAAGTTCCGCCGATGATACTTGAATGCAGATTCAGGGGAAAGTAGGCCAAGACTGGCATCTAATTTTAATTTAATATTCCTGCCTTATGGCAGGTTTTTTGTTGTCTTTATAAAAATAGTTTCAGATTTACCTTGACTATAATTGCTTAGCATAAATCTGGGATTTACATTCTATAGTTAGTTTACGGTAGTTTCAAATTATCTCTTGATAAAAAATGCTAAGGCTATAACTAAATTGGGTTATTAGGATCTTAACTCCAAACTCAATTCTTAAATTTGTTATATCTATTAATTTGTTGGTTAATCATAGTTGTTTTAAAGTTTTTAAAGATTTCTTTTCACCCCTAAAATCAACAGTATTTCTTATTTCATTTCTAGTTTTTCATTTTTTAATTAGTAATCTATCAATTTCTGCCCAAACTCCAACTTCTACTAATTTCCCAATAACCCGTGATGCCCAACTAACCCTTACAACATCTGGAGAACCTAATTCGGATATTGAATATAATCTTCTAGGGTGCTAGGGAGGCTTTGAAAAGAGGTGAAGAAAAGTTATTCAAGTTCAAGTAAATACAAATTGCTAAAAAAATTTAAACTTTAATTATGCTCATTTTTAATAAAAAAATCTTAACAAAATACTATTAATTATTCTAACCATAACTTTGATTGCTTTTGGAACATTTATTTATTTATGTAATCAACATTTAACTAATACTATGTGATAATACTTTCATAAAGTTTAGGATCTATCACTTTAATCTTCTCTAAAATCATTATCAGCTCCTTGTTGTTCTGCCCGTTCAAATCAACCTTTAATCCAGCAAATAGTCCAGCACAAATTTGGTGCTTGTGTCTAGTGCTATCGTTGTATATAAATCTATAATTTTCAGTTAGCAGCCCCTGGTTAATAAAATGCATAATTGCTTCATTTGCCAGGTCTTCTTGGGTTAGTGTGATTCCAGCTAAAAAATTTTCTGGAGCGTTACCCGAAATAACATATGGATCGTTCATTAGTCTCTTGATTTGGTCTTGCAAATAAGAGGAACCTATATTGACGATGGTTTTTTCTCTTAAGCCAGATCTTCCCATGTAGGGAGTTAGATCATGATATCCCCAATAGGTTTTTGAGCCAATGCAACCCGATAAATTATAGTCTTCAAGATCTACATCTCGTGCACCTTTGTATGGTTGCAAACTTTCATTTTTAAATAGATATACAGTGGTGTAAGTTCTAAAACCTGGCATGAAGTCTTGAAGGATTTTGCAAAACTGATTATAATATTGCTGGAAATATTCTAAACTTAAATTTTCACTTGGCTTGTTTAATTTAATATCTTTAATAAGGTCAGCCAATAAAAGATTATATGGAGAGATTTCTTGAACGGTGCTAATAAGGCAGTTAATCATACTATGTTGAGCCATTTTTACTGAGGTGTCTCTATGGTAGTTTTTTAACTCAGGATTATCATTGTGCTCTTTTCTAATCTCAGCTTCGTAACCTTTAGCAATTTGCCTCGCTAATAAGAAGTTGGCTTCATTCGATCCAAGAACAATCTCAGTATTTAATTTTGGGAAAAACTCGTAAACAGGATAGTTTGGCTCCCTTTCTAAAATTTGATCTAAACGTCTTAGAAAGCAACTTACAATTATTTCGCTAACTACTTCTCTGCGATCAATAATGATATTGAATAATTTCACCCGTTTGTTTAGTAATTTCAATTAGCGTTTGAAAGCTGTCCTTATTTTCTAGAGTTTTTAAACTTATATTTTCATTCACGACTTTATTAGATTAATACAATCTCTGTTAATTTGCAATAGTTTAATTTAGATCCTTAGTTTCAAACTGGGTTTTCTAACACCCTTGAAAACAGTTTCAAATTATATCAAAAACACTCATAAAATGTAGGTTAATGGTTCGATTGACGATTGTAAAATTTGGTTCAGTTTAGTCTTTCAAGGTCATCTTTTATACGACCTAAAATTTAATTGTTTTAGATGTTAAAAAGTTATTTGACTAGAACAGCTTTATTCTTAAACTTTACCCAGGTAACCAAAACTTGCCAAAACACAAATCTTTTTGTTTAAATTTTAAATATTGTGGTGCTATCGTCTAATGGTTAGGACGCAGGATTCTCATTCCTGCAATCGGGGTTCAATTCCCCGTAGCACTACCAAAATGTTTTTATGTTGGTCATCAATTCAAATCTAACTAAGAAAGAGCTGCTCCAAAATCTTGCCTCAGTAGCTACCGAAATAGAAGAGCTAGTAGTTGAAATTCAGTCCTTACCTACGTTTTTAGCTACGCCAATTGCTTTTACTATTTTCAATTATCAAATCAGCAACTATCCCAGAAAAATTTTTTGGACTAGTAAAAACAAGCAGATCATAGAATTTTTAAAAATTTGCCAAGTTGATTTATACGATGACAACGAGGACCAGCATCAAGAAACAGAAGAACAACAAAACGTAGTTACAATTGAAGCTATTCCAGATAAAAAAAATGACCGCAAAAGCAAACTAGATAACTTTGAAATTATTCTACCCCAAGACGACTATACCGAAGCAGAGTTTGTGGAAAAACCTACACAAAAAGAGGATTTTGATTTTAATGACTTTACTAAAGATGAGGCTAGCGATTTTTCAAACAGCTTTTTTAGCTCCAATAAAAACAGAATTTCGGCTGAAGATTTGTTAAAAAAAGATACCTATACCCCGAGTTCATTGTTGGGTAAAGATTTGGAAAATTTTGATATCAATAAAATCTACAAAGTTGAAAAAAAGGACAGTACCAAGCCGAGTCTAGCTTTTCGACCAAATTCTGATACATTAGATGAACAAATCCTTTTAAATTACAAACCAGAATCTGAAAGTATTGAACAAAACCCAGTCGAAATTGAACCCGAGACCCAGCCCCAATTCGAGCAAAATCTAGATAATTGGCTGGAAAAAATCGAAGCCACCAGAATTGCTTTAAATGGACTAAAACAAGAAGAAAAGAGGCAAGTAAAAAAACCCAGTTTCTTTATTAAAACCATGCAATTTACGGCAGCAATGGTCATGTTGTCAGCTTTTGTATTAGTTTTTTACTCATTTTTCCCAACGAATGTTTACAGTGTAAATGTTGTCCCCCAGAAAAAAACTGCCCAAAACACCTTTGATTTACCGGTTTCCAAGTTTTTAATTCAAAATAGAAATTTTAACGCTACTGCTGAAACTGCAGGAACAGGCACTGAAATCGTCAATTTAAACCAAGCTAGAGGTAAAGTTTCTCTAATCAATCGAAGTGGAGGATCAATTAGTTTTAATCGAAATGGTATAATTTTATTGAGCGGAGACGGCTCGGAATACCGTCAATTACCTGTTAGTGGCGACCCTGGAACCTATGTCATTCCAGGTAGAAGTAATGTAGTTGGTGGCAGTGTAGAGATCAATGTGCAATCTGTAAAAAATGGGACCGATTTTAATTTACCAAAAGATTCAGTGCTTAAGGTCTATAATTTAAATAGAGATTTGATCGGAGGTTTGTTAACAGCCACAGTAACTGAAGATATTAACGTCTCCAAAGCCAGTGGTAAAAAAATAATCCAAAACCAAGATTTGAAAAAAATTCAACAAGAAAATTTGTTAGATTTGGAAAAACAAAGTCAAACAGAACTTCAATTAATTGCCAACGAAACCACATTTACAGATCCAAAATGGTATAGCCTTTCTGAGGTAATTGATGTGTATACTCACGCCAGCGGTGACGTAGCAGAAACAGTAGGCGCCACCACTACAGCCAAATCAAAATTGTATTATCTGAATCAAAATGTGATCGAAGATGAATTAAAAAAGGTAAACGAGGATGTTAGCAAACTAATTTCTATTAGTAATTTAAGCTATACTGGCGATTTTAGCCGAAGCGATTCAAATATTCAACTTGTTATAGATTACCAATATTCTCAAAAAATTAATCTAGATGAAAATGAACTAGCAGATAAATTGAATAACCAAGACTTTAGTAAAACCAGATCTGAATTAAAAAACAGCTACCCTCAAATAACCGAAATTAAAAAGGAAGAACAGGGACTTCGCTTGCCAGGAGTACCAGCCAGAGTCAATGTAAATATAGATAGAGGAGAATAAATCTTCCAAGAACCTATCCCCAAAATATTCTTCGAATTAAAAAGATATTATATAGTAGAAAAATATTCCGTAGCTAGCTTGCTGAGTTAACAAAACGTTAGTTTTGTGGGAGGTAGCTGCTCTGGTGTCTGATACAAGCTCAATTGTCTTAGTCCCTCCTTGATGAAGGGAGGTGCCTGTAGGGCGGAGGGTTTCTGTTCTCTTTGAAACTGCAACAAGCCCATTCGGCGTCGCCGTATTCCCCTTGTCAGGGTAAGGCTTTAGAATTATAGTTTTTCTTTAATTTGTGGACAGGTTCCAAATTTAATTTGCCCTAATTTATAAAATATATCAGGCTTAATATATGCCAAGTTTACAAGAAGTCGCCGATCTAAAAAACGCCTGTCTAGAACTTTTGATCAGTTTTGATAGAAATCATTTAGAAAATCAAATCAACGAATTGGAGGCCGAACTAGCCCTGCCAGCTATTTGGGACGACCCGCAAAAAGCCGGTAAAATAAACCAAAAATTAGCCAATAAACAAGAGCTATTACAAGAATTATCAAATTTTGAGGAAAGCATTGAAAATTTAACTGCAGCAGTAGATTTATCCGATGAAACAGAGATAGAGAACCAATTCACCAAATTAAAAAGTTTAAAAGAAAATCTGCAAAATCAAAAATATTTGAGTGGTAAATTTGATAATAGCGGAGCTATACTAAGTATCCACTCTGGAGCTGGTGGCATCGATGCTCAAGACTGGGCTGCCATGCTACTTTCGATGTATCAAGCCTTTATTCAAAACATGGGATGGGATTATAGTTTAATTTCCCTATCCAATGGTGAAGAAGGTGGTTTAAAATCAGCCACAATCGAAATCAAAGGCTTTCAAGCCTATGGGTATCTAAAAGAAGAAGCTGGTGTGCATCGTTTAGTTCGTATTTCGCCATTCAATTCTGGAGGAACTCGCGAAACATCTTTTGCCTTGGTTGAGGTAATTCCAGATAATGTGACCGACGAAGTAGATCCTTTCGAAATTAACGAGGAAGACCTAAAATGGGACACATTCATGTCAGGCGGAAAAGGAGGACAAGGCGTCAACACCACCTACTCTGCCGTGAGGATAACCCATATTCCCACCAAAATTACCGTCGTCTGCCAAAATGAACGCAATCAAATTCAAAACCGACAAATTGCCTTAAAACATCTAAAAAACAAACTGGCTGTTTTGGAAATGGAAAAACAAGAAGAGTTAAAAAAAGAGCTCCGAGGAGAGTTTCACAGTCCAGAATGGGGTAATCAAATTCGAAATTATGTCCTTCATCCCTATAAATTGGTTAAAGATTCTCGAAGTGGATTTGAAACCAGTAATGTCGACAAAATATTATCAAAAGGGGAACTATTGGAAATTATTTGGAGTGTAAAAAAGTCAAAAAATTAGGTTTGAAATAGTTAATATTGGTTTAATTTGCCATTTATCATTGTTTCTGTTTGGCTATAACTATGTCGATTATAAAGAACAACGAAGATCTGCAAAATTTACGTCATTCTGCCAGGATTTTAGCCAGTTTAATGAAAAAAGTGGAAAAACTAGCCGCCCCTGGTATGTCCTGCGGAAAGCTAAATACTTTGGCTGAACAATTTATTTTAGATCATGAAGCTTTGCCCAGTTTTAAGGGCTTATATGGCTACCCCTACACTCTTATTAGTGAATTAAACGACGAAGTAGTTCACGGAATGTCCCCAGAATCCAAAATCATCCCTGAAAATTGTATTATTAGTTTTGATTGTGGGGTGAAATACAAAGGTTTGTATTCAGATATGTGTATTTTGCTCTCCTTCGGAGATATTGGAAAAGATGGCCAATTATTGGTGGAAAAAACTAAAGAAGCTCTTTGGGCTGGGATCAAACAGGTTAAAGCCGGTAAAAAAGTAGGTGATATTGGAGCTGCTGTTGATAGGGTTTTACAAGAAAATGGCCTGGGAAATGTACTAGATTTAGGTGGTCACGGCCTTGGCTACAAACCCCATGACGAGCCACATATTACTCATGCTGGTAAAGCTGGAACTGGCCCAAGACTTTTTGAAAATCAAGTTATTGCCATTGAACCCATGGTCACTTTAGGTAGTGGCGAAGTCTATTTTGAACCGATAGAAGGAAGTGGAGTTGAAGTCGTAAAATCTATCGATGGTAGCTTATCAGCTCATGTGGAACACACTGTTTTGGTAACCAAAAAAGGCTATGAAGTCCTAACAGATATCCCAGATGAGATGGTTTTGGATTAAACCTCTAAATTTTTAATATCCAGCAAATATTGAACTAGTGGAACTAGAGCTTCAAAGGATTCCAAAATATAATCTTCCAATTCGGTCTCGGAAAATTTACTTATATCTGTTTCTCTAAAAGCTATATAATGCTTGTATTTAAGCAGTTCAATATTGGGATCGTCTTTACTAAAACCACGAGGACTACCGGTCAATTTTTCACCCGATAATTCTTTAAATGCTTTTTTAAAATTCGACGTTTGAATAGTTTTTAGAAATTTCTGAGGTTCCTTTAAAATATTTGATCGCAGTTTAAACAATTCTTTTGAATCCATAATATACCAACCCCCACCGACGAATAATTTTCCCTGGCTATCAATCTGAAAATAATAACTTGGAGTTTCACCATTTTTCTTACCGCCTTGCTTTAAAACTGCTGCAAAATGGGTTTTGTAAGGTGATTTATCATTGGAAAATCGAACATCCCGGTTCTGCCGATAGGTACAATCACTAGGAGTTAAAAATTTGAGACCCGGGTCAAACTTAGCCGCTTTTTCTATTATTCTAATCAACAAATTGTCCAGCCAATCTTTACTCTGCTGATACTCAGGCTTATGCTCTAAAAACCACTGACGATTGTTATTTTGTTTTAGTTGGGATAAAAAACCCACAACATCTTTGATCATATAAATAGACTAGATAACTTTAAGTCAGTTCGTCAAACTCTTTGCTATTCTAACTTAAAAGCCGTAAAGATTTTTAATGCTTCAAGATTATTAAATCTTTTCAAAATTAGTTTTATAGGGTAATCTGTGTGTTGATGTCTTTAAATTCATATGAACTAGTCAATGAAAACTCGAATCAACCAAAATTAGAGTTTATTATATATTTATTTCGTGTGTACAAACTAGTACAAAGGGTTTGGGAAATAGAAAGCGATATAATTTTTGATTGCCAGGTTAATTTTAGTATTTTTGATGGGATTAGCAATCTTGAACAAATACAAACAAATGGAAAATTAATAGCGCAATTCAGTTTATTAGAAAAATATTCTTCATGCAAAGATCCAATATTGGAATTAGCAATAAATTACTTTCAAATTTCCGATGAGGAAATAAACTTTTTAAAGATAAAGATATACCTGATAATCGGTATAAGCTATCTTGAACACTGCTTAATTAAATCTAATTCTAACCTGGATTTTAGAGAAGCTTTAAAAATATATTCTTTTATAGTCGTACACGCCCAAAAACTTTCTAAAGAAGAGTATTTACCATTCCAACAAACCTTCAGATCAATCTTTGTAGCTATTTTAGATATACACGATGGCGAACTGTCAGCTTTGGGAAAAGATGGGCTATCGTTAAATTATTTTGTACACGGAATTTGTCTTGATGACATTGATTTAAGCAGGAGAAGGATTGATGGCTTACACTGCCAAGATATATCACTTAATTATGCAAATTTATCAGACACTATTTTGCAAAATTTAAAAATACACTGTTCGCAAGAACAGCAAACTACTTATACTAACTTATCAAATTCAAAAATAAGTAGTTCAGGATTTAATATTTCTTTTAGTAGTTTAAATCTAACTCAAGCAGAGCTGAAATATTGTAGTATGGGGTATACTCAGATGACCAGTACAATTGCTATAAATTCTATTTTTAAAATGTCATCATTGCAAGGTACAGACTTATCAAACTCATGTTTTGGTAAATCAAGGTTAATAAACACTAATCTTCAAGAATCTAATTTAACCAGTGTAGATTTAAGTGGGGCAGATTGGTCTGGTGTTATTTTAAACAACGCAAATTTAAAAAACGTAAATTTAAGTGGAACTAATTTAAGTGGTGCAAATCTTCAAGGTGCTGATTTAACCGGTTCAATTATTGACCAACACACAGTTTTGACAAAGGCAATTTACAGTCCACAAACTATTCTCCCACAAGGATTTCCTACCGAAACCATGTATTATTTTGCTCCTGGTAGCAATTTACAAGGTATTATAATAAGAAATGAAACCATTATTTCTGATACAGAAAAAACAATTGAGGCATTAGTTGGAATCCCCTTGCAAGTCTTTCTAGAAAATTTAGACATATCTAATGCTAATATGCTGGAATCAATAATTGAAAATGTCACTATGACCAACTGTAATTTTAGTGGGGTAGATTTTGGCCATGCAAGTATATCAAGGTCATGTTTTAATAGAAGCAATTTTAGTGGAGCGAATTTGGCAAATACAAACTTAATTGACGCTGTTTTTAATGACTGTAATTTTACTAATACTAATTTTATTGGTGCAAAGTTAACGCCTAACTATACTTTTTCATATGAAATTAATGATGAATTATTTGGATTTTTAGATTACATTTTGGAATATTTATCATCAAAGGGGAATTTTTTAACTTTTAATCATTTTCCATTTTTAAAAGATATTTTTGAAAACATAAACAAAACCCAACCTGCTGAGCTGAAAAATTTGGTAGATAAATATATAGCTAGCTTAACAGGACAAAAAAAGTTTCAATTTTTACGGGTACTAAATTTATTAGGTATAAAAGAGCTGCTCCCTGACCATGGCTTTAAAAGGGTAGAAAAATTATTGGCTGAAAATGAACAATTACCCGAGGCGATTAGAATCAATTTAGGAGGAATTGAAGGCATTCAAACTTTGGCCTTCAAACATTTACAATCAATTTCTAAAGAAATAATTAACATTTTATTAAACCCACAAGAATTGGAAGTACAATTATTAGATCCAAATAGCAATTTACTAACATTAGTGCCAGAACTGCTTTCATTAGCTCTAACAAAAGAAAAGATTCGTCTATTTGAAGACAGTCTAAAATATCGAGACCCAAAGAATTTATACCAGCTAGTTTATACACCTGGACCGTATCAACATAATGGTCACAAATATAAACTTTTATTAGAGCATACATTAAGAGTAATTCAGAGTATTCAAAATACAGATGTGTACCAAAATTCCGCTGATGACAATACCAGAGTAATTTTGACACTAGCTTCCTTGTTTCACGACCTTGGTAAACCAACCCGACTAGAAGAAGGTCATAGCGATATTGACCAAGATCATGGTGATAAATCCTTGGACATTGCATATCAAATACTAGACAGGTTAGGTTTTGATTATAATTACAAAAAGGAGGTTATATTTTTAATTAAAAATAAAGAAAGGCTTGCAAAAATAACAGAAACTAGACCTTTTACTTTGCCAGATGAAGATATGATAAATGCTTTAGCAATCGAAATCGGAAGTTCAAAAAACTGGGAAATGGTTTTAGCCCTTGGTAAATGGGATAGTTATAGAGTTTTTGATGACATGACATATTGGAATAATTATAAAAAAAACAGAGGGTTACTTGAAGAAAAATTATTGCCTAAAATAAAATACTACGAAAATTTAAATTATCCTGTAATAAATAATTCTAGGTTATTTTCAAATTCGAAATTCCAATCTTACACTTGGTTTGAAAACGAAGATAAAAGAAACCATCATATAGAAGTAAGTACTATCCAGCCAGACCCAAATTTGTTTTTATATCTGCACTACACTGATTATTTAGACAAAGATATGGGTTTAGATTTTAATCGACCTGGCTTTGAGAAAGATTTTTTGATGAGTGCCACCTATTCTCAAATTTATGGACAACCAAGAATATATAAACTTAATAATTCTGCGTTAATAGTGAACGGCACTTCAACAATATCTGGTTTTCTAAATTTAAGTAGTGGTGATAATTTAAGTACCAGTAATCTGGTTTCTAATAATACCAAACTTGAAAATACTGCAATTCAAAAATTTAATCTTATTCAGTCATATTTGTATGATAATATCATAGTAAACTCCCGTGAGATTATACATTTTTTTAGGGAAGGTAGCGCTTCGGACAAAATTCCAAATAGCTCAAATTTTTTTAAAATTATAGAAGATATTGAGGATATAGACTTTATCTTAAATTATTATCAGCGGTTTAACTGCTTTCCTTTTACCCCTAAAGATAAAAAACAAATAGATGAAATGACTGAAGCACAAAAGGTTGAATATGAAAAATCTTTACAACTTTTTAACAAGTTTTCAACGATAGCACCTACAATAATTCAAAAGTTATCCGAGTTAATGGCAAAATTACATGCATCAGACATTGTGAATTTTAAAAACTCAAATGATTATTTGCGACCAATTCAAACTAAAGTTTTTAATTCGACTAATCATAATGAGTTCAAGATGTACTTTAACCAGATTGAGGGGGTGTTTATTCACTTGCAGAAAGGTTATAATATGGACAATCTTTCAAAAGATTTTAGATTACAGCTTAGGTTTGCAGAAAAGCACAATCTTCCTGTATTGGTATATTTTTACTAAAATTCTTTACCCTAACCCCTCAAACTCTTTGCCAGTCCACTCTGGAAAAAACTGATCCAGAAATTGATTTAGAAATTGATGTCGTTTTTCAGCGATTTTTTTGGCGGTATCGGTGTTCATCCTGTCTTTTAACAATAGTAATTTCTCGTAAAAATGATGAATTGATGTAGAATTATTGTTTTTATAGCTCTCTACACTTTGATGATTTATGGGTTCTTTTTCTGGATTATAGATTTGCCGGCCCTTATTCCCGCCATATGCAAAGACTCTGGCAACACCCATAGCCCCAATAGCTTCTAACCGATCAGCATCTTGGACAATTTTACCTTCAATACAAAGCTCTGAGTCTTTTTTAAATCCACCTTTGAAAGACATGTTATCAATAATGTTTTGGACCCGATCACTTTTAGCATATCCATTTTCGACCAAAAAATTTTTAGCTATAATACCACCCAACTGTTCATCTCCACCATTACTTTTATAATCTGAGATGTCGTGTAAAATAGCCGTAATTTCCACCAATTCTGTGTCCAAATCAGGATAATTTTTCTTTTCTAATTTTGCTATATTTTTGGCATTTTGCCAGACCCGATACACATGCCACCAATCGTGACCTGAAGTGTCGGAGTTTAATATTTGTTTTGCAAAATCAGCAACTTTGGTGATAATTTGAGACATAGTTTTAATTTAATTTTTCCAACTCTGCAATTACCTCTAGATCCTCTATTTTAATAAATCTTTGAGGGATTATTTTACCATCTTTTTCAAAGTTTTGTTCAACAAACATAGATAGAGGACGTATATTGAAGTCAGCTCCATATTTATCAATCCTGCGACTTTCAGCAGAATATAAAGATTTATAAATTACAAAAACTTCCTCAGTTTCAGTATGAACTCCTGTGCCAATTATAAAATAGGCGTGGTCGTTGATACCCTTGGTTTTATCATGTTTAAAATGATAATAATATTCACCGCTTTTTTACTTTAATTCCTGGCATAGTTTCTGGTGTAAAATTATTTTGTGTGAAGATTGAGATTGAGCGATAAATTTTAGAAAATATAATTAAAGTTTACCCGCCTACTATTGATAAAAACATTACCCCAGCCAAAAAACCGGCGGCAAAAATACCTAAATAAATTACAAATTTGAACATAAAAATTAAACCTCTTTAGTTAACTGCTCTACCTCGATTGATAATTGAAATAGTTTATCTTCCCCAAGTTCTGGAGCCAGGATTTGAACGCCAGTTGGCAATTCAACCTTTTTGCCATCCTCTTCAGTTACTTCAAAAAACCCAATTGGAACCGAAATTCCAGGAATTCTCACAGGATTAATGCCGCAAGTAAAGGCATCTGTGAGATACATACTCAGCGGATCCGAGCTTTTTTGCCCTAATTTAAAAGCAAATTCGGCAGCAACCGGAGTTAATAATACATCAACTTCGTCAAAAACTCTATCAAAATCTTGTTTAGCTAATTGTCGTACTTTTTGGGCTTGATTATAATAGGCGTCGTAATAACCAGCTGAAGAAATGTAAGTTCCAAGCATAATTCTACGCGTAATTTCTTCTCCAAACAGCCGTCTTTGATGATAGAATAGCTCTTGATCGCTGCTATTATCTTGCAGGCTATAACGAATTCCATCAAATCTTTCTAGGTTGGCTGCCAATTCCACCGGCATGGTAATATAATAAACTGACAAAGCGTGCTTGGCTTGAGGTAAAGATACCGGCACAATTTGGTGACCAATTTTAGCCAGTTTTTGTTTTAATTTTTCTATAGCTTGAACAATTATTGGGTCAATTCCTTCCCCATAAAACTCTTCAGGAATGCCTATTTTTAGAGGAGAAATGGTCGATGTAAGTTGTTTTTGTTTCCGGGTGGTCGCCAATTTATTCCTTAAATTAAGTAAATTTTCTTTTAAAGTAGAACTTTCTAAGGATGTTTGGTCATTTTCGTCTATTCCAGCCAAAATCTCGGTGATGATTAGATTATCTTCCACGCTATTGGTAAAAGCCCCAACCTGATCAAAACTAGAGGCCATGGGAATAACTCCAAACCTGGATAATAGTCCATAAGTAGGCTTTAGACCTACTGTATTTGTAAAACTGGCCGGCAGTCTAATCGAGCCACCTGTGTCGGTTCCAAGGCTAAACACACATTGACCAGATGCAACCACGGCAGCAGGACCGCTGCTACTTCCACCAGGTGTTCGGGTCGTATCAAAAGGATTTGTGGTATTTCCGTAAGCTGAAGTCTCGCCACTTGCGCCCGCAGCAAATTCGTCCATATAGACTACTCCTAAAATCACCGCTCCGGCTTTTTCTAGCCTATTATAAACTGTAGAAGAGTAAGGCGATTTAAAATCTTTCAAAATTTTAGAACTGGCATGAGCCTCCAATCCTTCGACCATAATGATTGATTTCACAAAATAGGGTATGCCAAATAGCGGATATTTCACGACTAATTTTTCAAAAAAATCTTTACCATATTTAGTCTTGTATTCGGTGAGTAATTTATCACATGCTTCTGCTTGAACATCAGCTAAATCTTCAGCGTAGTCCGACACAGAATTTATAGGGGCGTCTACTTCTTTACTGCGATTTAAGAAAAACTTGACGATTTCGCCCACCGTGGCTTTATTTTCAGCATAAAGAGAGTGAATTTCAGAAATTGTAGGTCGTTTACTTACAGAAAAGATCATATTCCGTTTAATACTTTACAAGGGTTTGCAGAATGTCAAAATTTTGACAAAAGAAAAAGTTATAATTAGTAAATATAGGTGAATTGGAGAGGTGGCTGAGTGGTCGAAAGTACCTCACTGCTAACGAGGCGTACGCAAGTACCCAGGGTTCGAATCCCTGCCTCTCCGCCAAGAGAATTATTGAAGATTATTTAGAAATTTAAATTTGTTTTGTGTGGCTGAGTGGTCGAAAGCCCTCTACTTCTAACAAGGCTTTACTCCAGTACACCAGTATTTCGAATCCCTGTACTTCTCCGCCAAGAGAATTATTGAAGATTATTTAGAAATTAAAATTTGTTTTGTGTGGTTGAGTGGTCGAAAGCCCTCTACTTCTAACAAGGCTTTACTCCAGTACACCAGTATTCCGAATCCCTGTACTTCTCCGCCAAGAGAATTATTGAAGATTATTTAGAAATTAAAATTTGTTTTGTGTGGCTGAGTGGTCGAAAGTCCTCTACTTCTA
>Ga0172372_10001422_pt1 | contig 37087 bp, 34 predicted proteins | sample LakKiv5m_2_FD_114544 | JGI IMG/M metagenome (GOLD analysis project Ga0172372, IMG submission 114544) | Freshwater microbial communities from Kabuno Bay, South-Kivu, Congo - kab_092012_9.5m | ecosystem: Environmental > Aquatic > Freshwater > Lake | place: Democratic Republic of the Congo...
GAAAATATTTAATATCAGCAATAATCCTATTGGACAAGAAGGCAAACTCGCACTCTCAAATGCGATGCGTGATTTCAAATCAGACAACGGAGAGTATGTGCGAACAAACTAACCAGCATATCGCTTTTGATTGATTTTATTTTTTCATCAATCAAAAGAATAACTACAAAATAAATAAGTACAATTTTTTACCCAGTGCTCCCAAACCCTCCTTCCCCCCGAGCGGTTGCTTCCAGATCCTGATTGATTTCTTTCAACATCATATGGTGTTGTCTCTTGAAAATCAATTGGCAGCACCGGAACGGAAATTTGATCTCATCCGCCGATTCATCAATCTTGGCCAATGCGACATAAAGATTCCCATTATAACTCCTATCAATAATCCCCACACTGTTCGCCAGCATGTGCCCAGATTTCGATAAACTGCTGCGTGGAACAATCTCGGTATAATAACCATGTGGCACACGAACCTTGATCCCAGTATCATACAGGGTGACAACATTATTCAGCGCCTTGACCTTACGGATGATGGACAGATCATAACCCACATCCGACACTCGAGATTTACTCGGCATGATTGCTTCGGTACACGTCTTGTAGACAAGACATGTGCCAATATGGTTCTTTCCCGTCAATATTTTCAGGTATTTCTCATAGAATTCCCTATTCACAATCTGTCGATGGTTTCCGTATATTTTTCCCAGAAAATCCACAGCATTAATATCATCATAAATCAATTCATTCTTTTCCAGCAGGAAGGGCACGTCAGCAAAAGAAGAAATCGTTTCCAATAAACCCTCCATCCTTGAAACAAGAATAACACGGAGATCATCACTATTGATGCTGCCGTGGCTCTCCAGATGCCCCTGGATAAATGACCATTTTAACATAGGGCTTAGGTTGTCAAAGATGGCAACCACAACCTTTTCATCCATAATCTTCTTGTCAATGACCGAACCTGTCTTGTGTGCCTTTTCAAAAGTATCAATCGTGTCGTAGTTCATTTTCTTTGCTAACCAATTTTTTTCTTGATGGATTTCATTTTTTAGATAGGTAAGATTTATAGATAAAGGGTAAATCGCAAGTATAGGAAAAATTTCCAATATGTTTCAGGGAAATCCATGGGGCCAACATGATTTTCCCACCCTGTTTCTTCCACAACGAACAAAAGGCATAATCCTCGCTTAAATACCGATTACTGCCACCATCTGTCACTGACCCATGGTTGTCGATAAGGGTTGGGAAAAAACAATATTGGATCTTTCCGTCATCATCGTAGTATTGTAGCTGTGGGAATGATTTTGCCAGTTGCTGGAAAACGTCCCGTTGGACGAGCATGAAACCAGCCCCAATTTCTTCTACTTCTTGTAGTTTATCAAGTTCTATGATTGGGTTTTTTGAATTGAGGACATAATCCCCCACAAAATTTTCAATCTCGTCTGGTTTGATGTTTGGGATTTCCCTGACAACATTCACAACCTTTTTCCAGTTGATCGTTTTTTTAGCATATGGACCACCAATAATAGGGGCATCTAATTTGAGGATTGAAATGACATCTTCCACGTTAAACTGGATGTCAGCATCCACAAACAGTAAATGCGTGCAATCTGTTTTCAAGAATTCGGCAACAATCATATTCCGTGCCCTCGTGACAAGGGCATCATTATAGAGGTGGTAAAATAAAACATCAATCCCGGATCTGTTCAGTATGCTTACCAGATTGATGCACGAATTCGCATATGCCCCATAACACATCCCACCAAACATTGGAGTCCCCACAAACAATTTGATTCTTTCCATTTTTAAAATGATTTTGTCTCTTTAGATAAAAATGAATGATCTGTTGAAACGATACCAGAATGTGAGCGACAGAGACATGAAGAGTATCCTTGGAACGGACATTGATAAAAAAATACAAGACAAATCAATACAGCTTCTCGTGTCCCAGCCAATCTGCAGGCCATCGTCCCTGAATTATTTGATCCATTTGCTCAACAAAGAAAAGAAACCAACAGAAGAAAAACTGAAGGAAATAATGTCAAAAGCCCTGATCGCATTTGTCAAACACCCACACCCTTCAACTCAAACAGAAAACAAGATCGTGCGCACTATCAGCATCCTCCGCAGGAATGGGGCCGACCCGCATTATCAAGATCAGGATGGATTAAGCGCGTTCGATTACGCTTATAATGATGGTAAAATCATCATGCTGGAGACGCTCTTGTGCACTTATCCAAAGAATCCCATCCGTATTATCCAGAATTTGTTGAGAAATGAACAGAAATACGGTAAGCGCCCGGAAATATTGGATTTGCTGCGGAGCATCAAACGGGATTTCCAGACAGAAAGAGGATTTTCTGAATACAGAACACTCTATAGATTGATGCCGATCGAGCACCTAAACATACCTTAGGGATAATTTTTCAAGATTGTTTGACATTTTTTACTAAATAGTAAAGAATATTTTATTGTATAAATGGCAAAATCCACAAAAAATAATAAAAAGACAACCCAGCCGCGCAGAAAACAGAAATTCACAATAAAAAACTTTATAAACAGCAACAGCAATAGGGTCAATCTGACCGCCTATTGGGTAATGAAATTTATAATTTCCGTTTTTATCCTGTATGTTTCATACCTGTTTGGAAAAAAGGTATCTATCATCATTGTTAATCAGTTGAAGAAAAATGTTTCACAGCATAAGAAATTGATCATCAAACAATTATCCGAAATAGTTTTTTATATTGTATTTGGATTTGGTATATTTATAGCCCTCATCAATCTGGGAGTCCAGACAACCACAATTGTTACAATCTTGGGAACTATTCTGGTGACAATTGGATTGGCCCTCCAGAGCACACTCTCCAATGTTTTCGCTGGGGTTTATGTCGCATTATCCGAGAATTTCCAATTGGGGGATGTCATCCGTGTTTATGTCCCTTTTATCTCTAAACCCATTGAAGGAAAGGTCATTGATTTTAATATGGCGTATGTAAAAATACAAGAAGCAAATACACAAAAAATAATGTACCTCCCAAACACTTCTGTTGCGGGCAATGTGCTCATCAATCTCTCTCAATCAACGTGAATTGTTACTAGTGTCGATTTTTTTCAATAAAAAATGTCATCCACGGGTCTATATGGACTTGTAGGTTCTTGTGGAAGGTGCTGTGTTCGCACTCTATATGGCACGTTCGATCTGTGTAATCGGGGTCTTTCTCCTTGATTTTCTGTATATTGTAAAGTGCCAATCCACCATAGGCGGAATCGACTGGTAATGGATAGGCAATCTCATAAAACAACTTGTCGCGAAAATTCAAATTTGCCCGTAAATCTTCAATCATCTTGTTTGCCTCTAAATAATCGCACCTGTGGTGGTTCAGTAATGGGTATGTGTCATAGATAAGGTGTGTATTACCAAAGTAATGGAATGAATTACATGCCACAACATCACTATAATTTCTGGTATAATGCAGTCCATGGAAGAATCCTGGAATGGACAAGTGTCCTTCCAGATCCCAGTCAATGACGCACATGTAATCGTAGTCATTATATTTCTTGAGGATATAATTCCAATAGACCTGGCGGAACTTTCCAAGGATCTTTACCCTTCGTGCGAGTGTTGTTTCCTTCTCATCCCTTGTCTGAACAGATCGAATGTCTAACTTGCATGTTTTAGCATTTTCTGGTGTGTCATCATCACACAAGATGATTAATTTATCATTTTTTGTAGCTTCCTTCAGGAAACACTCTCTGGTATTATCCTTGGAATCATTTTCAACAATAATGATGCGGTAATCTTTAAAATAACCACCCAGTTTTTTAAGCAGAGGCATCCATTCTTTCAAGACAAAAGACCCGTGGTCCTGACAGAGCCCCGCAAACACAATGGTTTCATTCTTGCTCTGTTTCATGGAAGAGTGCGTGTTTTCAAAATACTCATTATAATATTTTGTTTTCCAGTATTTTATCAACTTTTCTTGTGTAAGATGGTCCATTTTCGTTTCTTCGAAAAAGACATAATAATCCGATTTGACACTTGTATAGACGTAGTATCTGTAGAACAATCTGTATATCAAAAAGAATAGCAGGATGACCAGGAGCAGAATAAAAATATTCTGTTCCATTTGTGATAATAATTTAAAAATCATCTAAGAATTTATTTCTTAAAGAAAGAAATAAAAATGTCAAAATTTGATGAACTGATCAACAATCTAAAAAGAGACATCCAATCGCTGCCGTCTGTGGATGGGTCGAAGCGGGAATGTGCGGCTGTGACCGAGGATGTCGCAGTAATATCCCCACCATCCGTCCATGAAGAATTTACATTTGATGAACCCTCCAAGAAAAGCAAGTATGTCAGGATGTTTGTGCGCCATGGCCTCCTTTCGGTTGAATTTTTCTTGTTTTTTTTCATATTGCTTTCCATTACCAAACCTTCGTTTTTATACTATAATGAACGGGTTGTGCACAATGGGAGGGAACTGCTCCGGACCCATTTCAGCTTTTTATACCTGCTTTCCTATTCACTTTTCTTTACCTGTATTTTCCATGTCCTTATTCTGGTTCACCAGGACCTCGTCAAAAGGTACTAGAATCCCCCATTTTTGTCCTTGGGGTAGAGTGCTGGGGGTGCGATCTTGTCGTCGTCGTTCTCACGCTGGCGCTGCATCATCTGGGCAAGTTCCTTGATGTTGTCCTGTTTCCTAGTGATGATTTGTTCGGAAGCCCTCCTTATTTCCATTTCTTGGTTCATGATTTCTTCTGGGGTTTGCTGCGGCTGCTGTTGGATCCCATTTTCTTCAATTGGAGTAATGTCCAGGGGTTCTTCAAAAGATGGTTGGAATTGCTGTGGTGGTGATGGGTTGAATTCTGGCTGTGGTGGGTTAAATTCTGGCTGGAGGGGTTGTAGTTGCTGGATCGGTGTTGTCTGTGGCTGGATCGGTGTTGTTTGTGGCTGGAGTTGGATCGGTGTCGTCTGTGGCTGGAATGGTGGCGCCTGTTGTTGATAGACATTTGCGTTTAATGTTTCTCGGACCTTGCGCAACCACGTAAAGGCATCACTTCCTTCGTATTTTTCCAATCTCCCATTTGGGTAGAACAAAAAGACACACGGGACCGTTTTGATATGGTAACCATGATTGTCCTTTAGTATGGCATGGCGCACCTCTTCATTGTCGATACACAGCATCTGAACCCCTAATTGTGGCTGTAGATCATCAAGAAACTCCTTGCATCTTTGGGAGTATTTACTGTAAAGGCAAACCGCGACTGTTTCCATTTGTATTATTTTTTTCTATTGTTTTAGACCAATTTCACAAAAATAATAAAATTATTTCTGTAAGAAATGAGCCAGGAAATTATAGTGGTATGGGGGCAAAGCAAAATGCCCAAACAACAGGTCAAAGGGAAGATCTACGCTGGATTGGAAGCACCAGAAATCACAAACCAGGAAATCCTGAATGAAATCACAGATCTAAAGAGATTGATGCGGACGGACGGCGCTCACAACAGCAGATTTTCGTGTAAAAAAATGTTGCGGCTTTTATCATATCTGTTGAAATTTGACGAAAAACTCTTGAAACAAACCGCCGCCCAACAAAATTATTCCCTCCGGTACGAAGATATGTTTGCATCCTACAACAAGAACCTGGACAGGGTTGCCGCCCTCCAACAGAAATACGAGAATAAGAGATTGCCTGACATGCTGACAAAATGTAAAAGCGAAATCAATGAGATCGTTAATGGACTGCTATTCCTTCATCAAAACATCCTTGTTGAAACATTACGGCGAAAACAAAGAAATATAGACACCCTTCGTCGTTTTATGGAGAGCATCAATATTGATGGTGATATTTTTCATGATAGGAAATTGGTGTCTGCATCCTTTTTCAAGAAACATTATAATCCATTCGTTATGAAACAATAAAAAATTTATATGAAAAACATATAAATTTACAAATATTTAGTTATCCAATCAATCACTCTTTGCTATACTCTTCGACAAACATGTCCAGTTCTCTGTTCCACATTTGGACGATGGTGGTTTTTTTCAATTCTTTCAATTGTTTTTCGAGATCGTGTATCTTTTTTTCCAGCGAGGAAACATTATCTTTTGTAAAGGCGCGGATCTGGATGGAATAAAGCATTGGGTAAAATTCCTGTTGGTACTTGTGTTTCTTCAATTGTTCTTCCACTTCCTCTTCTGTTTTCCTAAAAACCGCAATCTTGTCGTCCATGACATCTGTGATGAACCTGTGTTTTATGCGCTCTTGTTCCAAAGAGGATTCCAGTATTTTTACCATTTTGTTTTTTCGTTTTTCGTAAAGATGATGACGCTTGCGGCAGAATTCGATAAAAATCTCTTGGATTGTATTGTATTTTTTAATTTTTCCATCATTGAAGAGGACAATGTTTGTCATGTTGATATCTGATGAAAGGTTGAGTTTGTCAATTGTGGGTTTGAATGTTTCAGCGGGTGTGATGTGAAAATCTGGCTGATTGGGTTTTGAATAGTTTTTAAACGATTTGAGTTTTTTTTCTTCCATTAGTGTTTCAATGAATTCCTTATATTTATCAATAGAACAATCAATAGGGATCTCTGTGATCCTGTGCGTTTCTGCCTTTTTTCTTTTGGGTTTATCTTCTTCTGTTTCTGTAATGACCCCAATACACTTGAACTTGTTTTGGGCAACCTTTTTGATTTCTCCATAAAACCCATGGAAATAGGGTTTTAACACTGGCATCTTGAAATTTTCTTGGTCGTCAAGCCAATCTCGAACACATTGAACAAGTTCCAAAGGATTGTGAGAAGCAATATTGCTCGACCACCCAGAACCAATCCCTGCCTTTACACCATTAATCAGGATCATTGGTACTATTGGGATATAATTATCGGGTTCTACTTTAAGACCATCGTCCAGTGTGTAAGACAATAGATCATCATCCATTTCTGGAAACAATATTCTTGTCCATTTTTCCATCTTTGTGTGGATATAACGCCCATTCGCAGCATCTTTACCCAATGTTAAACGACTGTTATGTGTAACAATAAAATTACCCAACAGAAACCGCTCATTACCATCTACTTGCCATCCATAAAACTTATTAATACCTAATTCTTTTATTGTAAATGACATTGTATTTGATGGGCTCATAATTCTCGTGCCATTCTTAACTATTTGTTTGCGTGGTATAATTGTAGGAATACAATCTAAATTTTCTCCTGTTATTAGAAGTAATAGTATTGTGCTGTCTTTACCTTTTTTTGTAGTTTTTGTTTGCCTGCGTTTCGAAATTGATGTTTTAAACCCTAAACTTTTAGCAATAAGTTCGAGTGAATAAATAAGATCCTTGTGGAGACGTTCTGATTGAGAAATTTCTATTGATGGTGAAGAGGTCCTGTTATTCTTAATACTTCCATCAGTATCAATAAACCCAGCCAATAATTGTAATCGCGTTTCAATATCGTTATATAAATAATTAATTGGAATATGTTTATTCATTAATAAATTATTAGTTTTGAGTATCTGTTTAAATGGGTTCAAGTCTTTCCGATTACTACCATGAATTGTTTTCCCATGACACATATACGATAAATTTTCTGCTGACTTTTCAAAATACCAATCACATGCTGGATGTTTTTTGTTGGATGTTGTGCATCCTAAACATTTTTCCGATGAATGATTTTTATCACCAATAGATATTTTATAAATATCAGGTGGATTTCTCATGTTTGCTCGTCCAGAACCCTTCTTTCTGATGCCATAATGGTAATTTTCATGATCTTTCCCATTTGTATGATGAACAACTTCGCATCCAATGTTGTCTGCCCATTTAACAAATCTTTTTACAATATCTTCATCTGCTGTTGTAAATCCAGATCCATCAGCATTACCATCACCAAGCCATGCGCCAAATATATATGGATCGATCGGAACATCTTTTTTAGGCCAATTAATCGCATTCATAATTGTAAACAAACGCATACGGTGTTTATTGGTTTCAGATAAATTCATATAATCGACCAACTTTATATCAACTACGGGGCCTTTAAAATACTTTTTCTGAATATTATCACGGATTTCAACAATCTGATTGTAAGCACTCATTTTGTCTAATTTTGACTTATTATGATGATTATCAATTTGTGTTTTTAGTTCATTGGTTCGCTTCGATACCAATATTATATCAGTGCCATCAAAGTATTCAAAAATCCATGTTTTAGTGTCATCTTTCCAGTAAATAATATTATTATCTTTGAAATATAGAGTCAATATATGCTGACTATTACATACGAAATTATAACGATCTATTGATGTCTGAACTTCATACATATTATCATCTCCATTTGTTAATTGTAAAACATTACGAGGATTTCCATCATCACCAACTAATATGTCACCAATCTGTATTTCATCAGCACGTTTTATAGAACTATCCCACATTAAAATAGGTGTTTCTGGAGCAAGGCATCCAAATTGACCATCCCGAAACAACAATGGGATATTGTTCAAACTGCCTACGAATTCTTGGGCCAACTTGACAATGGTGTCGTAAAGACACTGTTCGCCATGGTGATAATTCGATAATTCTGCGACAGACCCTGCCAGTTGTGCGACCTTTATGGATTTCCCATTGTAGGACAAGTTGCGTTTAAACACTGTATAAAGGATCTTTCGTTGAGACAATTTCAAACCATCACACAAGTTAGGAATGTTGCGCTTACAGTCATCTATCGAGAAACGGATGTGCTCATTATTTACAAAATCCGTAATATTATAAGTATCCCCGGGTGTCTCGTAACCTTCGGGGTTGTAATCCTCAAGCCATTTTTTTCTGTCATCTGCTGTGTTTTTAGAAAAGACCATATGAAGGGTTTGATCTGCCTTGTTGTCCAGCTGGAAAGAAACAACCTTTTCACCAAATGTATCCTTGATCTCTTGATCGCTGGAAGATCCAAGCCCCTTGTAGTATTTTGTTCGGAATTTTTTCCCAGTCAATCTATCAAGTTCTTTCTGGTATTCAAAGTCATTATAGAATGTCAATGCCTGGTCCGCTGTTGGAAATATCTTGGCAATTGGCGTCATCATGGAATACAAGAATGGTTCTTCTCTTCTGAATAGAGAAGGAAATAGGACATGGAACATGTTGATGATGAGGGATGCGATATGGAGGCCATCCACATCAGCATCGGTGATGATCATGACTTTTCCATACGATAAAGTGTTGAAATTTTCTTCTTGCGTGTAGTCGGTCTTGTATTTTAGATTGAGTGCCTGGATCACGCTCGTAATCTCTTTGTTCGCAGAAATACTGCTCGTGGTGGCATTCCTCGCATTCATAACTTTACCACGCAATGGGAACACCCCAAAATAATCACGCCCCTTCTTCCCATTCCAACCTTTTCCTATGCCCTTCACAGTGTACGTTTTAGCACTGAGCCCTTCGCACAGAATAAGTGTGCAATCACGGCTCTCCTTTCCACCTGCTTTATTCGCATTGTCCAGCCCTTCAATCTTCTTGTACCCCCTCTTTTTTTCTGTCTTTTTCAGTGATATAAATTCTCGTGCCTGTATCAGCTCATTCATCTTCTCCATGAACCCCCATTTGGAACAAACCGTCTGGATGAATTTAGGATCCACAGCCACTTTGGGTGCGGGAGATTGAAGCCGTGTCTTGTTCTGGTTAGAGAATGATGGATTGATCAGGGAAGCCCTTACAAAGATTGTGAATTGGGGCTTGACGTCCTTGGCAGAAAAGGTATTGACCGTCCGGCCCTTGTTGATCTTGGTAAGGATCGTCTTGAAGAATTCAGAAGAAACCGCGTCCGCATGGGCACCCCCCTCCTTGTTGTAGATGCCATTGACAAAAGCGATTTCGTGGTATTCTTCATCAAACGATGGGCACACAACCACTTCAAGTTCTTCTCCTTTTTTCTTCTGAATGTCATTATTGTTCCAATGGATACAATGTTTGCCTTCCACCTGTGGGTAGAGTGTGGCATACTCCTTCAGGGAATGGATGTTGATTTTTTCCTTGTTCAACAGGACTGGGATGCTGGTCAGCATGGACATGTCAACGCATGTTTTTCTAAAGAGCCCCATGATTGTGTCATCGAGTTTCTCCATATGGAAGAGAGAAAGATCGGGTGTGAATTTGACACATGTGTATCCTGTGTTTTGTTTGTTCTTGATTTTGGGTTTTTGGACATCCCTCATGTGGTTCTTCCAGGTCTGCGAGTACACCACTCCCTTTTCTGGATCCCCGCATTCAATATGAAAACTGGTTGAAAACACATTTGTCAGCTTGACCCCCAGACCATTCCTCCCCGATGACAGGCGTTCTTCTTCATCATTGTAATTGGAAGAGGTCAGCAAGTTCCCAAAGATCAATTCGGGGTTGTGCATCCTGGTCTGTTCGTTAATCTCAATCGGGATGAACCTCCCATCGTTCCAGATGGTGATCTCTGCGGTTTCTGGGTCAATATCCACCTTGATTTTCTTGCATTCCACCCCGGCTTGGCGAGACCTCCAGACATTGTCCACCACATTGGAAATGGGTTCTAAAAAGATCCTCCACAATCCGTCGGAATAAATAGGGTCCTTCAAGAGTGTCATTCTTGTTCCATCAAACACCCATTCTGGGTCGTGTGCCTTGGGTTCCAGTGTCCCTAGATACATATCCGGGCGCTTGTGGATATGGGTGATGGGATCCATTTTTTCATAAGAGATCCTTGACATTTTGATTGGTTTGTTCTTTACAGATAAGAAGAGAACATAAAATTTCAATTTTGTTTTTGTTGCCAGGTCGATTTAAAAGGAAAATCTCCTTTTAAATTCTTTAAGGCAAAAAATATTCTTTTTTTTATTTTATCGTTAAAGGAATTGAATTAGTGGTGGTTGATGCGCTGATCAACCTTCAATGTGGGGATGGACATTTTATACTGCTTCTTCATTTTGTCGCACTCTTCATTGGCATACTTGAAAAGCTCTTCACAGGAACGACGGATAACATCTGGTTTCTCCCCATGGACATAATCCCTCAACTGTTCGGCCACACCGACAGATAGGGTCTCCAGAACTTGGTAGTAGCGGCGGTATTTCTCTTCTTGGCGGACAATCTTGTAGAGAGCATCGATCCATTTGACACGGGTGATCTTGTTCCGGAGATATTGGATCCCATATTCCCGTTGGCAGGCCTCTCGATCGTTGAACTTGCGGTAGACAGACGGCATAGTCATATACGTCATCTCGTTTATGTAGCGATGAAGGTCTGTCAGCCACAAGACGTCATTCATGGTCTCACGAGCACTGGAATTCTTGCGATTGATCATTTGCTGGTGGGTTGGCATACCCCCACAGGGGATGTCGCCAGGAACACGCGGTGCGACCCCATTGCCCATCCTGCGCTGGTGCTCGTAGTAATGAGGGTTGTGGACGACACCATGGAGGATCCTACCAGACGCCCATGAAAAACAAGTGTGGCACTGGACACACCACATTTGGTCGCATCCCTGCGTCTTGTAGATGCCCATGTGGCATTTAGGGCACGGGCGCGTATTGTCCCTTAGCAACTTGACAGTATCCAGATCATCCTGTAGGCATTCGTGATCCGTGTTGCGATCCGGGCCCTTGTCCTTGTGGCAATCGGGGCAGAAGAAATGCTCACACATGCCACACTTGTAGGCAGTTGAAAGCTTCCCCCGACAATCATGAGAAGGGCACGCCATGAAGAATTCACGGCGCTCCTGGATGGTGTTCCCAACACGCCTTGCCAAGTGGGCGTTGATATTGTCCTGGCACTGCTGATAATACCGCTGGGCTTCATCATATCGGCGTTTGGCTTCCGCCAGTGTCTCCCGCAATTTCTCGGTCTCGATCTGGTGCTGGGCGTGATCCTGATACTGCCCCAGAAGGGCTTCGGCCTCCGCTGTGATGGCTCCCTTCTGGTGTTCCTTGTATTGCTTGTCCATAAAATTACGGGAAAGACACCCCCTCAAGAACTCCATATTCCATTCCTTCTTACAATTCATACACTGGGGAATAATGGTGTTCTCAATGAGGTATTTCTCAACGCACTTGTGGCACACCTCATGCTGGCAGTAGAGGCACTGGATCTTCTTGTGGGTATTCTTGTTGAATTTCTCGATACAAATAGCGCATTCCATATCTGTTGGGCATTTGAAAAACATAGTTAGATCCTTGCCCCCTATATTTTGATGAGATTGTGCCCATCAAAATCAATTTTATTAACGATGCATTTTTTTCTCATAAAATAAAAAACAAACATGTCTTCAACTGGTCCTCCATTGGGTGAAAAGAAATGCGAAAAGACATTCGCATTTTATACGGCAGTCGTCTTCTTGGTAATTGGTTTGGGGTTTTTCATTATTTCTGGGATCTTGATTTTTGTAATGCGAAATGAAGGAGAAGATATTGACACGATCATTTACATTGGTTTTATTGTCGGTTTGGTATTGATAGGATCTTGTTCTTACGGGATTTACATTGAAGAAAAGAAGAGGAAAGAAAAATGTAAAAATTAATAATTTTTATTTACTTATAAAAAACAAAAATGTCAAGTGAATCGCCAATGATGATGTTCCCCCCAAAGTGTAATTTTATTTTATTTGAGAATCAAAAACCACATTTCCACCCTGATGTCATAAAAATCGAACACTATAAAAAGATGTTTAATGGGCGCCTTGAAATGTTCCTTGCAGCCGGTGTCATCCTTTCTGTCGTCTCGTTGGTGAGGATATATACTTCTTTCAGCAAGAAACAACAAGTAAAACCCCCCGTTCCACCACCAGTGGCATTACCACAAACACAGCAAAAACCAAGTGCTCTTGTAACAATCATGAAACTTTTGTTCAAAATATCCATGTCTGCTTATACGCATCTGGTAATTGGTATCATATTGATTGCTGTTTTTTCGGCAGAAATCCAGAAACGAAAGAAATTCTATGATGAATTCAAGAAGGATGTCATACCAAATTGTTCCCCATGAGAAGAATGATTCTTTTTTTTATTTAATCATTTGGTGCAATGTGAATAAAACATGCTGGGTTTCATCTTGACACGCCATGTGAATTCTCCTACTACCAACAAGTATTGGAACCATTCCTATAGGACGATCCGTAAATACTACCCAGAAAATATCATCATGATTATTGACGACAACAGCACCCAGGAAGAGGTTGTGGTTGAAAAGGATATTGTTCTAGAGAATTGTTTTATTGTTTCTTCAGGATTCAAGGGGGCGGGTGAGATACTGCCCTATTATTATTTTCTTAAATACAGATTGTTTGAAAAGGCGGTAATCGTGCACGATTCCGTCTTTTTCAATTCGTTTGTTGATTTTGAGAACATGACAGAAGATGTCATGTATCTCTGGCATTTTACACAACACGAATGGGACAATATTGAGGATGAGGTGGGGTTGCTGGACAAGCTGGAAAACAGGGATGAAATGATTGATTTTTATTTCCAAAAAAATCTGTGGCACGGTTGTTTTGGTGGGCAGTGTGTCATCACTTATGATTTTCTCAAGCAAATTGAAGATTCTTATAAAATCACAAACATTGTTCCGCACATAAAAAATCGTATCAAACGATACGCTGTCGAGAGGATATTGGGTTGTATTTTTACAATGAAAAAACGCAATCTGCTCCAGCATCCTTCACTATTCGGCACAATCTACGATTACATGCCGTGGGGCTATTCCTTTTCCATGTACAATGAGGATGAGTGTCCCCATCTCCCTCTTGTAAAGGTCTGGTCTGAGCGCTAAGCAATAAAAATGGCTTAAAGAAATAAATAAAAATGGAAACTAGATTAAGGAGATGGAACAATACTGTTGGTCCAAAATCCATCTCAAAACAAGAAATCCTACAGAAAATATTTTCAGTGTAAATTTATTTTTTTTATAAAATATTTGGACATATTTTTATAAAAAATGATTTTGAAGAAGGAAAAGAAAGAAGAACAAAGAGAATGAATGAAACAAAGATCGCAGAAGTGAATGCGCTTGTAAGGAAAAACAGCAGGAATGAACTGGCTCGCCTGTGTAAAGAAAAGAACCTCAATTGTTCAGGGACCAAGCACGATATGGCCGTGAGGTTGATAGGTGGATTGAATGATGAGAAGAAGGAGAAAATAGTGGAGGTTGTCAAGAAAATTGTAATCAAAAGGAACACACAAGGGCAATGGGAGTATGATGGTTTGATCTTTGATGACAAGACAAAGAATGTAATTGGAAGCATCAGTGAGGGTGTCATACAGCCCTTACAGCGCAAGGACATTGAAAAATGCAAACAATACAAATTCAAGTATTCCCTCCCAGTTATCCTGGATGATCGGGAGGATATTATTCGGAATCCAGCCCACGAACTCTCTTCAGATGAAGAGGATGATGATTTAGAAGAAGATGGATTGGATGAAGAATAAAATACGATTAATGTTTTCTATATTTGTAAAAAAAAATATAGAAACTTTTTTAACGATCCTGTATGAAATGCCCCACGAATATCTGGTAATCTGACTGGTTCATCTTCCTCTGGAGACGGGTGATCATGTCCTCCCTAAAACTGATCTGGTCCTGATCGAATGTGTAGTCCGAAATGTTCTGGTTGTTCTTGAAGAGTGGCACACGATCATATTGTGGTTTTAGAGAGCCCATTGGATCCTGGAAAACGAATGGAACCACTGCCTGTTGGAGCGCGTACTCTGGATTGTCATAAACTAGTGCTTGTGTGGGATCGATGTAATACTGGATATCACCAGGGTAAATACTCTCATACCCATTGTTGTAGATCTTGGGGGCAATGTGGTTCTCACAATCCCCATACATGTTCTGCAGTGGCTGGACATCTCGTGGCTGGTAAGGGGGTCTATCGAGCACCATATGGATATTCCGGACAGGGTCAATCAGGCGTGGGTCCAGAGAATGAGCCCCATCATTGTCGCATGTCTTGAAAAAATCTCGGGCCGCCTCCACATCCCGTTTCTTGTTCAGGATAATATACTTGTCATCAATAATCAAGGGTTCTGCCGCATATCGTTTCATAACTTCTTTATTATTGGATTTTTTTTTTATGTATCAAGTATTTCTTTTATATTATTTTCATAATCATTCAGGATATCCACAAATCGGTAGTAATCGTCCTTCATGGTGTCTTCACGCATCCCGCTCATAATGAATTGACCGCTGTGGAAAACTAGGAATGTATTGTATTTTTTCTTTAATTTTTTTGAAGGGGCCACCTGGGAAAGTGGCACCTTTTTAAAATCCAGTGTGTCTGGTTTGTTCAACGCCCATTCCATCGTGGGGATTTCCATGTGGAACCAGTCCATCGCAACTGGGAACTTGATATTGACGCCCGTGTACCCAAAACTCGTTTCCAGCAAAGAGTGGTAAGGGGTAGAAGTATTGATAATCTTGTCCAATGATTGCCGGTTGATACAATACCCGGTCCCACAATCAACATTTGTCATGACAATCTCAAAAGAAATGGAAATGAATGTGTTGGTGTGGATGGCATCCCTACAGTGCATCCCAATCATCTCAATAAAAGCAAAAACACACATCTTGGCGTGTTCAATATCCTTACACCCTGTAATCTGGAATTTTCCGTTTTTGGACACCTTGAAATTCACCTTCTTTACGTCGTCAATCATCATGACTACATTGAGAGCATTCCGGAAACTCTTCTGGTGGCTCGTGTTGATCATAATGTCCTTCATGTTCCTTTCCCTGACACTATTCTTGTAATGTATCGTGTCAATGTAAATACTATACTGTTTTTCTCCAAACATAAAAACATGTTTTGCCAGTGGCACCATTCTAAACAATATATCAATATCAAATTCTATGTTTGCCGACGCAATAATTGTCCTGGTAGAAACCTTTAAATCCTCAAATTTCTTGATAAACATTTTATTTAAATGGTTTTTGTCTTTAGACGGTTTTCAATTTTCAAATATGTAAAAGGGAATCTGGGAGCATCCCAAGATTACACTTGAAACGGTTATTGAGGATCTTGATCTGGTTGTTGATGTACTGGAAAAATTCAACAGTATTTTTGATTTCTTGGTCAAAATTGGGGGGTAATTCAATCACCATCCTGCGCAACCATTCGGAAGACACGGCAATAAACGTCTGGACAATCTGGAGGTATTGCTGGTGTTTCTGGGATGCCTTTTCCTCCCTGTATAGTTCATCCCTCCAGTAATCTCTGGAGATTGCGTTAAGAAGATACGAAACCCTCAATGATTTACAGACCTCGTTGAACTGGGTGTTCTGGTAGCGTGGCACGACCACGTGCTCAAAATGAAGAATGTTCTGGTGGAGAGAATAGATCAATTCCTGGTATGCCAGTGGGAATTGGCGCAATGTGTGGATGGAGGGCAAGCCGCCGCAGGGAATGTCCATAAGTTCTCGTGGCATATCTTCGCCCTGGTGCCTCTGCATCCACTCGTAATAATGGGGGTTATGGATCCTCTGGTTTATTCTCTGGCCGGTGCGCCACGAGAAAGGGGTCCTACACTGGGTGCACCACATCTGGTCGCACCCCGATATCTTATAGATGGGCATCGAACAATTTGGGCATGGTTTGGTGTTCTGCCTCAGCATTTCTACTGTTTCAACGTCTTCTTTACGGCATTCGTGTTTTTCTTCGTCCCCTGTAATCTGGATACAATCTTTGCATACTCTGGTGCCGCATATCGAACATATTGTTTGGTCTCCCTTTAGATACCCACGGCATTCTTCTTTGGGACAGGAATGAACCCAGTTGGGGTTTCCACGGGTTTTGATCCTTCTATTGGCGACACTCTCATCAATATCCTCCATCATGCACAACAATTCACCCTTTCCATTCTTCATTGGTGTATTGTCGTCATTAAAATAGAGGAAATAAGGGTGATCGTCTGGGATCTCAATCTGACCAACCATTTCTTGCTGGACCATATCGCTCATCTGGTGCATCCGTCCAATCATTTTACAGTAATATTGGTACATTTTATCCATTTCCACCTTGAATGCCTTCATATTCTTGTAGAATTCATCCTTCCGTTTGATCCTCATGATACAATTCTGCGTCTCGGGAAGCATGGATTCCTCCCTTGACAGGAGCAGATTTTTGCGGAAATTCTTGTACTCCCGATGCCAGAATGTAGGTGGTAAATTTTCAATCATAAAATCATAACTGAACTGGACTTTACACGACATACAGGCAGGGTCTGACGCTATGGACAATAGGTATTGTTTGAAACAATTCATACAGCAGGTGAATTGGCAATAAGGGCAATCAATGGGCTTCCTCACGCGCAAAGAATATTTTTCACGACAAATAAGGCACTCGTTCTTGTTGTTTTCCATAATTGATGTTTTTTATTATAGGATGTATTGAACTCCAAAATCATTTTTAGAAAAAATGATTCAACTTTTCTTGTTTCTTTCATAAAATGAATGCGATAACCCAGATCAAAGAAACAGATCTTTCCACAACCTCCAATTACCTTGGAAACGGAAAATTTGGTCGTGTTTTTGCTTCTAAATACAATGGCAAAGATGTTGTTTACAAGATTATGAAACACGGGATCAGTGTCCAGATGTTTATCAATGAATTAACAATCCTTCAATCCCTTCAGGGTAATTTTGGTATTGTTCAGCTTTACGGCTATACAATTTCTTCCACTAAAATGATTATTATTATGGAGCATGCCAAAGGAATAACACTCACAGACCTCATTTCTTATTATGATGTGCCTTATATAAAGATGCTTTTGATCTGTCGGCAAATCGCATCAACCATGATTTTTATTCATTCCAAAAACATTATCTATTGTGATATGAAACCAGATAACATCATGATTGACCCAGAAACCTACAATATCAAGCTGATTGATTTTGGGTTTTCGATCCAGCTGGATCCATCCAATAAAATAGTTAAAGGAGATCCATGTGGAACGACTGGTTATATTGCTCCTGAAGTCATGTTCCATGGGCGTTTTGGAACAGCTTGTGATGTCTATTCATTTGGTGTTTTGTTGTATGTTCTTTACACAAGCAATCCCCCCGATCGCGTCTCCAAGATGAAAACTACCATGAAAATAAAATACGAACACAATATATACAAACTCTTTTGCTGGTGCACCCAACTCATTCCAAAAAACCGTCCCTCCTTCCTTCAAATCTACAATACGATTTCCAAACTAGAAAAGAAGATTGAAAGATACAGAAAATTTTATAAGCACATCCAAAAATACCTTTGCTGTTTTCCATCATAAACAAATAAGTTATAAACTTATTTGTTTCAAAAAATCAATCATCAAGAAAAGACAGGGGGAGAATCATAACGGCCTTCCATGATGGAGACGGTGCGCTGGCGGAGATCCTGTCTCTGGGGGTCAGAGATTGAATAATTATAATTTTCATACTGATTAAATACAGGAACAGCGTTCCCTTGCCCTTCGAACCCGCCTTTCTGGAGGGAGGGGTGGATCTTCTTGTCGCCATTCCTTGACTGGATGTGGTAGGCATCACGTGTCGCTTCGATCTGGGCGGGGTCAAACTGTGTCGTGCTGGCTTCCATCAGGGGGTGGACGCGTCTCTGTTCGAGGATCGTTTCAGGCATGAGGGGCATGCTGTATGGGGTTTGTGTGTTGGTTTGTATGGAGTGGAGGGGGGTCCGTTTTTCATTGTGGATCTCAAACACACTGTTTTCATATGCGTTCTTTGACGCAATGTACGATTTGGTGGTGTCGGCGCTGGGGAGGAGGGACTCCTGGACGGAGTGGGTCATGACGCCATTATTTTCTGTATTGTTCATCTCGATAAAGGTCCTCTGTGTCCTGACGTTGCTGTGGAGAGTGTCCTTGAGGGCATTTGTGGTGTTCTTTTCTTGTAATTGTGGCATCTGGAAGATGGATGTTGCCTGGGTCTTGACATTATTGTAAAGGTAATCCTTTGTGGGGATTGTCGAGACATCGGCATTTTCCATGGGATTCACAAAATTCTCTCTTGTGGATTTGTTAGTCTTGGCAATACACAGGTATTTATCCTTATTGATGAACTTGTTTGTATCGATTGTGTCCCCAATATTATTCGACTTGTTGAGGGTTTTTTGTGTGAATGCCTCATAAACACGCTTGTTCCACTGGATCTGCTTGGGGTCCTTGACAAGGTAATCCGATACCTGTTCGGACCTCATGGAGGAGGATTTGTTTGTGCCCATGTCGATATTGATGACCTGTCCAATCCTCCCCGCCGAGAGTGAATCAAATTCACTCTGACGAGAGAGATCTCCCGATGTCTTGTTGGTGATGGCCACCACCGATGTTTTGTCTGGGTTGATGCTCCTCTTTTCGGCACCCGTGTCGTAATGGTCGGACATGTAGGTCTGTTGGGGGAGGGACAGGTTTGTGTCGGTCTGCATGTGGGGGATCGCCTGGTGGACGGTGCGGGAGGTGGCTTCGCGTGGGACATGACCCACCGCATTCATCGTTTTGGTGGCCGTTGCCTGGGGGTGGAGGATGTCTTCATGGACAGACCGTCTGGTTTCGTTGCACTGGGTCGCCTGGACGACACCTGGGAATTCAGGGTTGGAATACGCATAGAACCATGTGCGCGGCAATCTGCTCAATGGCAACAGATCCTCCTGGCGCTGGACGGGCGGCCTAACAGTCTGGACCTTGTAGGGAAGGGATACTGCCTTGGTGTTCTGGAATGGGCTTCCCCTCCCACCATTGTTGGAATAATTATCGAAACTCACCGCCACCATGGGATTTACTCCACGGGCGTAAACAGAGATTCCTTCTTGAATCCTATCACCCGATTCATCCTGCGCCAGCAACACTGACTGGGTTTGCCCAACCTTGTCGATACGCCGGGTGTGAATCCCTTTAGGGGGATCGCTGAGAACGTTCATACTTTCACTCCACATTTCAACGCTAGGTAGAGTCACTTTGGCGGAAGTTCTCAAAGTGGAATTATAGCTCAATGACATATTTTCTTCTTTTGATATTATAAACTTTTTTTCTTTTATAATATTTTATCACTCATAAATCTTAAACAAACAAACTAATCTAAGATTATATTATTTAGATTCGCTTTATTACCATAAATTTCAAATGCCTTTTTATTATATGCTAAAGCAGCATCGGTTTCATTGTTGTAACTACCTAAGTGAAATGTTCTTCCTTCCTTTGAAATATATGCATACCATTTTTGTTTATTTTTTTTTACACCGTCCGACATTTAAAATGTCAATTTTTTTAATGCCTTTTTATAAACATGCCCCACAAATCCGCTGATTTTAAATTTATTGCTGTTCAACATTACCTTAATACATCTCACAACTTATTAGAAACCTGTAAAATTTTTCAATGTTATATTAGAACCCTTAGCCGTTGGGTTCACCACTATGAGAAATATGGTTCTTTTGAACGATTACATCGTCCCACTTGTTCCTATAAGATACGAAAGGTTCATGTTGCCGAAGCTCTTCATTATATCTCCTTGCACAAGACCGTTTCTATTCCCGAACTCCATGTCTATCTTCAAAACAAATTCGATGATTATTCTATTACTGATGACCATTTACGAAGGGTAATCCGTAATAATAACTTCACTCGCAAACGAACAAGACACGGACACTACCCTAAGGTCAGGCATAAATCTCCTACTGATCGGAAAGCGGATCTTCAGGCTTTCTATTCTGTTGTCTCTTCCTTCCCCATTGATAAGATAATCTCTATTGACGAAACTTCCCTTACTCCTTTTATGTTTCGTCCTTATAGTCGTTGTCCTTTAGGTGAGAAGTGTATTGAGACAACAGACGATAATAAGGTCTTTACTAAGCATACATTTGTAGGTGCTATTTCATCGTCCAAAATGATGGGTTGGAAACTATATGATCAAGGAGCAATGAATGCGGACAGGTTTGTGGAATTTGTCAGTTCAATTATCAAGGATCATCGTCTTCAGAATTACTTATTCTTATTTGATAATGCTGGAGCACACAAGGGTGATAAAATCAAAAAGTTGATGGAACAGACAAATAACCGTTTTCTTTACACTATCCCGTATAACCCAGATACGAATATAATAGAAAACTGGTTCTCTCAATTCAAGTTCTACATGGAGACATCAAGGACAAGAGATTTTGAGGAACTAAGAAAGGAATGCGGAGAAGCAATAGATAAAATCCAACCACATCATTATGCGAATTATTTTCAGTACGGGTTTAAGAAGGACTCATACCCGAAAAGGAAAAAGCCATGGAAAAGCACCCATCGTCGTCCACCTAAGGTATATAAAAAATGATATGTGTGATTGGGAAATAAAAAATGCATTGACGCAAAAAATGAGAAATGAAAATGACTTTACCTTAATATAAGGCAATCACCACTAACCAACATTGTCACTACAAACTGATCCACAGATACAAAATGAACGTTTCAGTATCAATTGACTGGCTCAACGAGAACAAAGCAACGATCCAACGGCTTCAACAAGAAAACGAGGAACTACGGCGTCAAGTCCAACAACTCCAACAACAAGAAGAAGACGCAGTTGAAGAACCGGAACCAGTAGCCCAAGTCAGAACAAATATAAAGTGGACGAAGAAGGATATTTTTATGGCAATGATGGCATATAAGAAGCTGATTGATGATAATGTGTTCCTAAATAGTGATCCTAAATGGGCTACGAAGCAAGATGGGGGTAAATATACACTTGACCGTAGGAAAAAGGCTTTTGAGTGGTATTTTACGGGTGGCTTAAGAGGACTTGGGGGAAGTGGGAATGGAGCAGGAGGAATGACAGAACAAGTATTTAGAGCGTATGGAAGATTAACAGATGACGCTTTGATGAGAATATATGAGACATCGCTGAATCAATTATAAAGAGATAACTCGCCACTATTTATCCGTAGTTTTTATGATGGATGTTCTGTTCTAATTGATTCCCAATGGGAATCAATTATCTTTATGTAAAGTCATGATCAGTATCTAAAGAATTAATCCTTAAATCTAAAAGAATGCGTTTGAAAAAAGACCTTTACCCTCAAGAACAATTGAATGTTAAATTGTCCCTCGTCAAAATTCTTGGGTTGCATCAAGATCCTTCCATTGTCCTGTATAAACTTGATAGAGATAGTGAAATGCTTCACAACATACAATCTCTTGTCCCTTTGATCCGCAAATATTTTTCTTACAAAACTATTCCAGGTGTTATGGAACCTTACCGTTATAACCGCCCTTACCTTAGTATTATTAAGAACTTGTTGAAAGATCTGTATACTATACAATGTAAGTATATTAAGTTTCGTCTTCCTGACGGTGATATTGTCAGAACAACAAAATATGTTTTTACCCAAATCCCAAAATGATCTAAAGAGAACCATTTTCTATAAATAAAAGACGATGGACAATGTCCCCGAACAAATAAAAACCGCCCGAGTGCCTCCAGACAAACCCGAGTTCCATTCCATCAAGACGAGCCTTAAGTCAGTCGCACGGAATCCTCTCGTCATCTCCAAACTTAATGATGTCGTTCTCATGTCCCACAAAATCGTCATTCATTCTCTCCAGTTTATCAAGTTATACCTCATTGACCGCTACGACAGGAACATCCCGTTCCCTACAATAGACAAGGCATTTGTTGTTGCTGTCATGAAAACCGTGTGTCAAGAACCCGCTAATGGTCGCCCCCCTTCTCAACAAATTCAAACACTCAAAGACGAATTGTCTTGCTTTTATTATGCTTACTATAAGCATATCCAAGTGGATGAACTCCATTATCAACATATGAATACCGTCCTTGATTATCTCGCCATTGATATTGTCACCATGTATGAGAATAACATCAAGCAACACTTTTTTGAGTATGTGGAACGATATGTCAATGTTGTATGGAAGAAGAAGGAGATGGTGGATTGGATCAAACAACATAAGAACTATACTAAGAAAGAAAAACTGGTCACCAACTTGTGTGCAAATTTAAGGAAGATCAAGAATGATCTTTTGTTAAAAACAAGGACATCCAAATGGTTCTACCACAAGTGGATCAATCAGGTTTCCACAAGAATCTTTCCTCAGCGGGAGTGTCGTGAGAATAACATCTACTATGATATTCAATGTACACCTCAGGATTACTTACCCTACATGTTCTATATGATGAGAGAGCTTGAATGCAACGAAATCAAACTCAATAATGTATGTCCATTGCGGACGGATATGATCCCAAAACATGTTAGAATAGACACGACCAGTTTGGTTCATATATGTTTCACAGAAGAACAGGGAACGAAAGAAGAGTTCCTGACAAAAGGCAATCTTGTGAGGATGGAGGACAAGATATGGGGGTTCTTCTTCAAGACCAACCAAAAATGTTTTCACATGGAGGATGAGCATGGTTATACATTCCACCATATGATCTCCACGGATGGAGTGTCGTGTAGTATATTGTTGACACGAAAAGACCTGAAAGGAAAATCAAAATTCAGGTTAAAGCCAAAGAAAACCCCATCGAATGAGAAATATATAGATGAGTTGGAAGAAGAAGATTATGAGCAATTGGAAAAGAAACAGGTTGTAGCGGTGGATCCCGGTTTGAGTGATATTTTGTATTGTGTGAATGGTGATCAGAAGGACACCATTTCTAAATTCAGGTATTCTCAGAACCAACGCCGTCAAGAGACCAAGTCCAAAAAGTATAGGGATCTTGTCCTTTACTGGAAGGAAGAGATTGTCGGTCATCAGGATGTGATCCACTGGGAAACAGAACTCAGTCATTTCAACAGGAAAACCCTTGATTTTGGATCATTTCAAGATTATATAGAGAAGAAGAATATCGTCAATTACAACCTCCAAGAATTTTACCAGAAATATATGTTCCGGAAACTCAAGTTGGGTGGCTATATCCTACGACAAAGGACAGAATCAAGGATGATGAACAGGTTCAAGAAAATCTTCGGGACACCAGAAGAAACTGTAGTATGCTTTGGGGACTTTGAACAGAAACAGCATAGACGCTTTAAGGAGCCTATCAAGGGGAAGGGATTCCGGTCCTTATTCCGACGATATGGTTATAAGGTGTATCTCGTGGATGAACACAAAACAAGTTGCCGGTGTGCGAATTGTGGGCATGAGACAAAGACATTCCGTTGGTGTAAAAACCCGAAATACTGGAAAGACAATATAATAAAACGCCATGGGCTACTGCGTTGTAAGAACGATTGTGGGCTGTGGAATAGAGATACGAATGGGGCAATTAATATCTGGAAGATTGCGGTTTCAGCAATAGAAAGGAGAGAGAGACCAGAGTATCTCAGACGAACTCGTAGTTCAATCAGTGGCATTACATCGATGACCACGACCCCTAATTTACACGAAGATCCATTGACATTTTAAATGTCGGACGGTGTAAAGAAACGCCGAAATATTGACTGGTAGTATCTTTCTTTTTTATTTTTTGATGAGAATTTTCTGTAAATGTAGCGATTTCAAGATTACTTCTTCTATTATCAAATTTAATGCTGTTTCTATGATTGACAATTTCATATGGTTTTGGTTGGATTATCCATCTGTGCATCCGCCCCAATTTATCAGTTGTTACGTATCCTTCACTATTGATATACCATTTATATCTGACTAAAAAATGCCAATCTTCATCCGATACAAGAATTTTAGTGTCACAATTTGTTGCTTGAATAAATGGAACACCCGCTTCATTTCTCATAATTGATGAAAATTTATGTAAAAGTTCTTTTAGCATAAATTTATAATTAATTGCCACGTTCACAATGTATAATGTAGTTATAGCATCGTGAAGATTTTCATGATTCGAATACCATACTTTTATATTATTTATTTTTCTTACAATTCTGTATGGCGATTTTCTTTTACGAAATGAGATATTTTTTGGCAATTCGTATTTTCTTTTTCTTCCCAATTGTAAACTTTCTTGTAAGGCTTCTTCATAAGAAATCAAACCATTGTTGTTCGCCATTTTCCCGAATACTTGAAAAGAATATATATCATAACATCTTGCTGCTTCTTGTTCAGAAACAAATGAACCCAGAGTAATTCCACAACAAGATGCTGTATATTTTTGGGAACTTTTGTTATATGAAACACCTTTATATTTAGAAGTTGTATTTGTTCTCCATTTTTTTCGGTTGTGTGAATTTGTCTTTCTATCGGTCTCTCGAAGATTACAAATTCTGTTGTCAAGTCTATCTTGATTAATATGATCTATAACATGGGGAAATACAATTTTTTTATATATAAAATGATGCATGAGAATTGATTTACGATTGACAAAGCCCATAGCCCCACCTCTGTTATGACACCATTTATATTTACTTACCATTTCAAATTTATCTTGATCAACCAATGCATAATTGATAATGTCACCTTTTTTATTTCTCAATGGGATCCGATATGGACTTTTATCATACTTGTTTTGGATCTCTTCGTTTAACCAAGTTGTATTTCCAACAGTAATCATTCTTTAAATTATGCATAAATCATCTTTAAATAAAAAACTGACAACAAAATGGTCTAAATACATAACTCCCATCAAATGATGCGCCCCACTAAAACATACAGAACTGCGAATATAAAGATGCTGACAATTTGACTAAAAATGTCAGCATAAAATCTCATAATCTCATTGGCTTCATCTTCTTTGTTTGGACTGTTTGGAACGGACAACCTGTGTCATTTATTGTTTAATTTTTTACATGTATGTTTTTCTTGAAGCAAGGAGGACAATTGGTGGATGGTTGCGGACCCATTCCACACGAAAAGATCAGGGTAAAATGCGTGGGTTATAAAGAAGAAGGAGCTTTTCAGAGACAGCCATCCGTAATACATTGCGTCTTGGAAGTGCCCGTGGTATGTCTGGTTGATGTTCTGTAAATGATAAAAGGACATGTTGTTTCTTTCTTATGAAAAAGTTATTTTTCAACATTGTTGTCAAAATTGATTTTTGTTGTTCAAAGCAACAACATATATAAAGATTTGATATTAACAACAACATTTATTTTTATTGGACAGAACAATGACACAGATTATCCAAGAGTATCCCGGCTACTACTGGCAGTATGACGAGGAAGTCGCCCAATGGCAGATGATGTGGGAGCCGGTCCATCGTTGGTATTCTCCTCCCAAGCTCCACCCCGAGGTGCTCAAACATGACCTTCACGTCCCCCTTTGGTTTCAGGACAAGATCGGCTTATTGATTGGGCGCCAAGGCCACAACTTTATCCGTATCACTTCCGAGACGGGTTGCTACTACATCTATTACCTTTCGGTCCAGAACAAGATTGAGATCTGGGGTCTCCGCGACAATGTCGTCCACGCCATCCGTCGTCTCAGAAACCTCATGCGCAAGATCCAGAATAATTACGAACAGACATTTTGAACGAATAAACAAACATATTCTTTTTGATTTGAAAAAAAAATTAAAAATTGTAAAATCCTTTTGGATTTTATAATTATTTTAAAAATGTTGTTGTATTACAAAGGGTTTTTAAATGTGTGGAATTGTAGGAGTTATTTCCAATGATAGTGAGGTCGCCGACACCCTTATGAAAGGACTTTTTGAATTACAGAATAGGGGGTATGACTCCATCGGTATAAGTTTGATTAACAATAACGAATTCTGTGTTCACAAGAACGTGTGCCAGCACAAGGACGACATTACAGAATTGTTGTCGCATGTTGATACCACAAAAAAATACCACAATGGGATTGCCCACAGCAGGTGGGCGACACACGGAAACATTACAAAAGAGAATGCGCACCCTCACGTTTGTTTCCAGAATATTTTTTCACTTGCCCACAATGGTATTATTGAGAATTTCAGAGAATTAAAGGAAGAACTTGTCAAGAAACACAAGATCTGTTTCCAGTCCAGCACGGATTCAGAAGTCATTGTCAATATGATTTCATCAAAATTCTACGAACAGCCCGATACGATGCCGATGATAGATAGGGTCATCCATTCCATATGCTCCACACTACCCCTTCTCCAGGGCACATACGGGTTGGTCATTCAGTGTAGGTTTTTACCAGAAAATCTTTTTTGTGTCCGATATGGAAGCCCATTGGTTGTGGGGATCTACGACAAGGGTGTCATGATTGTTTCAGAAAAAGGCGCATTGAACGGCAGTGTCAGGATGTACATGCCGATCGAGGATCATGACCTCATCATCCTCCAGGACGACAAGATCAAACCCATCACACGGATCAGCGATGTGCATCGGGATGTTGTTTTTCTGGAGAATATTGCGACAAGTTGTGATGATAAGGGGGATTACGAAACATGGACAGAAAAGGAAATCATGGAACAACCATCCGCAATCAAACGATGCATCAAGAATGGTTCAAGGATTCTGCCTGACAATAGTGGTGTCAAATTGGGGGGATTGATGGAAAACAAGAAAAAAATTGACAACACAGACCACATCATACTGCTTGGGTGTGGCACATCCTACCACTCGTGCCTGCTGGTTTCCCATTATTTTAGGGCCATGAAGAACAAGATCCAGACCGTCCAGGTGTGCGATGGATCGGAATTTGATGTTTCCTATATCCCAAAATCTGGAAAAACAACACTCATTGTGGTATCCCAATCTGGAGAGACAATGGACCTCCTCCTTTCCATCAGGAAATTCAAGCAAGCCCAGCCAGATTTCCTAGTACTGGGTGTCATTAATGTTGTGGATTCTGTGATTGCCGGGACAGTGGATGGGGGTTTGTACACAAACAGTGGAAAAGAACGAGGCGTGGCATCCACAAAGTCATTCACAACCCAGGTCATCACACTCTACATGATTGCCTGTTTCTTTTCTTCATGCTATACCATTAATTCCCATTTACAGATTATAAGGAACCTCCCCCTCATTGTCGAGTATAACCTCGAACGATATTTTCAAAATGTCAGGGAAACATTATGCCAGCATGTCATCCAGTTCTCCAATATTTTTATTGTTGGAAAATCATTTGATTATTATATTGCGATGGAATCTGCCCTCAAGGTCAAGGAAATAAGTTATATCCACGCAGAGGCGTATTCCAGTTCATCCCTCAAACATGGTCCATTTGCCCTCCTAGATGAGAATATGCTTGTCATCCTCCTTTCCAATGTCCCCCACGAGCGCAATAAACTGGAAAATTCATACCAAGAAATCAAGGCGCGCAATGCCCCAATCATTGTCATCAGCTATGAAAACATTCACGAATGCCCGCATTACATCAATATTCCTTATCATTATTTTTCGTATCTCGAAGCCAATATGGTTCTGCAGATTTTGGCACTGGAATTATCCCTCGCCAAAGGCATCAATCCAGATTACCCAAAAAATCTGGCCAAAGTCGTCACTGTAGAATAATAAACAATAAATTTCTGTGAAATAATGATTTAAAAAATTATTTTTTTAAATAAAAGATGAACGACTATATTGATATCCAGCCAACAGATGTTGTAAGATCGTGTGTGAAGGTAAAAATGAACATCAACAATTTCCAATTCAACGCGACAAATTGTTCCGTCAATGTGCAGAAATACGATGCGTCTAATATACTGATTGATGTTGTCAATGTGTTTATCAATGACGAGGAATACAGTCAATGGGCGTATGATGATTCTTATATGATTGATCTTGTTCTTACAAAATTGGGCATGACCCACACCCAGGTCATCGTTGAGAACTAAATAATAATAAATATGGTTTAAAAACAAAATTATTAGATTGTAAAATGGAAAACCTGAATTCGATCAAAGTAACAAAAGTGTCCAATCCTGATATTACGCAAGCCAATCAGGATTCCAGAAACTTGCCGAAAATGCCAAGATTATACCTTGAATTGATTGAAAACAAGGACAAGATTAAACAGAACATGGTGAATAAAGAGTATGACCCGGATGATGCGGTTTCTGAAATTTCTTTTTTTGGAGGGCAGAAAGATGAAAAGATTTATAATGTCATGTCGGATATTGAAGAAGAAAGTGATGACGGGACCACGGATATTTCAACTGTGGTTTCAGAGAATAGTTCTATCACCCAAAAGCAGGAAACAAATGTCCAGGCACCACCACAATTCACAACAAATGTGGAGAAGAATTCAGTAGCATCCTATACATCTTCAACCGATGATGAAAGCGATAATGAAAGCGATGATGACGGAATTTCAATCCAACAACCATCAATCCCACAACCACCAACAAAAAGCCAGCAGTACGCTAAAATTCTGAATGAAGCCCTTCCACCAAAATTGTCAGATCTTGAACGGCAAGGGGAAATCCAGAATCGGCAATCTGTCCCTAATCTGGATCGTATCTATGCGACCGAGGATGAAGAAGACGAGATGAAACGAGAATTGTTGTTCAAGTTTGAATTATTGAAAAAGGCATACAAGACGGATGTACCCGAGTATAATGTCCATTCTGATTTGAAACAAATGACACGTTCTTACGAGAGCACCCTTAGGCGTGTCTCCCTTGATTCTTGTGTTGAGAATTATAAACAACTTTTGATTGGTGGTTTCATGGTCCTGGAATTTGTCCTTGGGTATCTGTTCAAGTTTGACATGCAGGGCTTCACCCAACAACAGATCCTCAATATGAACCAGTATGAGAGATTGCTGATTGAATTGGGAGAACAATCTTACGTGCCGGGTGGTTCTCAATGGCCAGTTGAGGTGCGCCTGTTGTTGATGGTGCTGGGCAATGCGGCCATCTTTATCATTGCCAAGATGATTATGAAAAAGACGGGGTCCAATATCATGTCCGCGATGAACAGTTTTACCCGCCCACAACCCAACCCTCTCAATAAAAGGAAAATGAGGGGTCCCTCTATCCAACCCGATGATATCCCAGACATCTCGACTGATGATTTTTAGACAATTTGAAAAATTATTATAATAAAAAATTATTATAATAAAAAATTATTATAATAAAAACTGATTAAATGAGCCAGAAATCATTATTTATTGTTCTGAATGGAAGCTCTTCCCTTCAAGAAAAAATTAATCAAGTGAACACGCTGGATAAAGCTCTGGGAAAAGATGAATGGGTGACATTCTTAAATAGGAAACCGGATATCCTATCCCCAACTGAAACGGTTGTTATCCTAAATGATATTAGGGCATCTTTGGATTTTGAATTCAATGTCCAGGGTGGGATTTATGATGTTGTTGTGCGTGTTATTGCCCCATCTGCGAATTCTGATTCGGGGTTCTATGTATTGGACAACATGACAGAACTCACGTGCTGGACATTGGGGCTTGGTAAAACAAAATATGTTTATAGTATTTACCCCTTTTTCCTCCTGACAGACATTGCACTTACACAGGGGATCCATAACATTTTTCTTCTCTACAGAGAACCAATGGGGATAATCGACATGATTATCAAGAATAAAAAAACATCCGAAACAATTGTGATCAGGGCAGTTGATGTAGTCAACAAACCGAGTTCAAGGATTTTCAATGTTCCAAAATTTTCACAATGTGGCGTTATCAATATAAATGCTCAAAACTACGTAATCCCCACGTCAAATGTTCTGACACAAACTTCAACGCAAAGCAGCCCAGCCCCCGTTATTCAATTACCACCAGTATTCCAGGAACAAACCCCACCACCCCCCAATGTTGTCCAGACACCACCCCCAATTATTCAACTGCAGCAAGTAGAACCCAACATGTCTGCCATACAGACAAGTATTCCAATTGAACCCATCCAGACACCACCCCCCATTGTTCTACCCCCTATGGCTGTTGGTCCAACAAATGCGCAAGCACCACTACAACCATCAACCCTACCAATGCCTTTATATGTGCTTTCTGGTTCTTACCAGCAATACGAATCCACTTCTTTCTATATTGTCATGTTTACAGGAAATGGCAGTATTAAATTCAATAAACCAATCCAAGTAGGGATTGTCGCAGTGGCAGGGGGTGGAGGTGGTGCTGGTGGAAATTCTGTTATTGTGGACCAGTTCCAGCGTTTGCGTCTGATTGGTGGGAATGGTGGTGAAGGAGGCGCAAATATTCTGTGCGCAATGAACGCCCAACCAGCCGTTCAATATGACGTTCTTGTTGGTCAAAAAGGGATCAGTGGAAACATCAATTCACCAGGTGCTAATGGAGGAGACAGCATCCTTCGGGTAGGTTCAGTTAATTATATTTTATGTAAAGGTGGTGCTGGTGGTGGCAATACAAGCCCCCAATCTTCTTCCTACACTGTGAATACTTCTTATATTTCCAATATTCAGGCGGGAAATATTGGGCAAAACATAGCAGGACAGGGTGGAAAAGGGGGCACTGGTGGTTATCTGGATCAACGGGGCAGTAGAGCGCTTGGGACAGTTGGTCAGGATTCGGCTACTTTTAAAGTTCCTTTCAATGTCCCACAGGAATTATCCACACAACTCGGCTTTTATTATGGGGGCGGTGGGGGCGGTGGTTTTTGTGTAGATCTCAATTCGGCAGGCGGTGCGGGTAATGGGCAGGGAGGCGGAAAATATGACAATGCCATCGGTCAAAGTGCCTTTTTATATGGCGGGGGTGGGGGTGGGGCGATCGGCAACTATTCAGGTGGGAATGGGGGAGATGGTATAGTGATTTTTTACTTTCCCAAGTCAGAAACCAGCTCGACCAATTCTTTCATGACAGTCACAACAACCGACCAACAGGGAACCGTTAAATCACCAGTTTACATGACCACGACTTTTTCACCACTTCCTTTCTTGGGAATGAATTTGTGGTTGAACGCAAAAACAATGGCGACTGCTACAACATACACAAATTGGAAAAACGATGTCCCAAATGCCAGCAACGAGGCCACGAATACTGGCAAATTACTATCAAATGCCTATAATGCGACAATATTCAATGGACTACCAGGTCTTAATCTGGCAGCTGGGAATGCCAGTTATCGTATCCAGATGCCCAAAAACGATAGTCCTACAGGGATGACATTGTTTGTCGTTTTTAGGCCCGTCGCAAATAACAACAATTATGTTGGTCTGGTTTCACGCTGTGAAAAATACCCAGCACCTTTTGATATGTACAACAATACACGAAGTATTGGTGATGGGAGCACGAAAAATTATAAAATGCTGACATCCTCTGTAAATTTTAAAACACTTCCTCTGAATAGTAATTACATTCTTGCGTTCAGGATTACGGTGAATGCCAACAAGACGGCAACTGTTTCTGAATGGTTGAATGGAAAAGCATCGGTTTTATCCCCAAGTAATGTTGTTCCTTTCTATGGTGATAATTATATTTATTTTTATGTTGGGAGCAGGGGTGATAAAGCGACACTATTTTTGGGGTATATTGGAGAGGTGATTGCTTATAACAGACCATTATCAGATATAGAAGTAGGAAGTGCTATGACACACCTAAACAGAAAATACAAGATTTTCTAAAAAAAATAAATTTCTTTCTTAAAAAATTTTTTAAGAAATACCCTACCTTTAACTCTGGAAAACATTCTGGCGCAATAAAGGATGATAGTCCGTGAATACATTTATTTCTTTTGGTGTCATGTGCCGCACCATGGGCACACCAGAGTTTAATGAGTGGAAGACAACCAATGGTTGTAATGCGTTGAGGTTTTTGTGAATGACCCTATCCTGGAACAGCATGTTGTATAATAACATGATAATACCTGGAGAGGCATCTGGCGTGTGGTGTGAAGATGCTGTCCAAATCCCCACCATCATGGCAAAGATATCACGAATGATCATCATATCCCGTGGAAAATGGTGTATCTGGATTTCTTTTGTCCGCAAGAATTTAAATTTTTCATACATATAATTCTTCATGTCCCGTGCGCATTGGTGCTCGAATTCGTGGATCTGGTCTATCGTGTAAGCCGAAGCATATTTTTCCAGGATGGTGATTAGCTGATCAAGGATGACCAACGGCTCGACGCTTGTCTGTTCGTAGATTTTTTCAAAATGAATAAAAAACCGGCGCAAGGCCGATATTAAAAGTTCATTTAAAGAAACAAACTGGGTCTTTAATTCATCTGGGATTGGTTCTCCAATCTTTTTGTTTTTACAAGTCAGCAAATACAATAAGGAAGAGGGGGCAATGGAAACATTCTTTTCAAGCAAGAATGTCTCTACGAATTCTCTTGACCATTCATTATACAAACGGCACACGGGGCATTTCCACTGGAGCAATGGAGAATGTGCCAGAATCCTGTGCAGACGATCAAGTGAGGGGTAGTATTTGGTGTAGTTTTTAATGTTCTTCAGGAAGGACCTCAAGAACAATTGGAAATCGTGGCGATAATCACCATGATCCAGATAGAATAAATCATTTTGATCCGGTCGTTGTAAATCAATATGATAGGGGGTGTCGTCCCAAACGCCAATAAAATCATTATTATTGACCTCGTACAGATGATACCGGGATTTTTTGTGCATCTGGTGATCAATCCTCAAAAAAACGTCCTCTACATTTTGAGGAAAAAAATGTGCCTTGTAATATTCGGCATTGCTATCAGCCCTCCAGAAATGAACAGCAATGTGTAAAAATATGGTTAGCGTTGTTTCTGGGTCTGGTATTTTAATAATATCGGCCCATTTTATAACTTCTTCCTTCATTTTTTATTGGAATCCTTCATTCTTAAATCATTTTTCTAATTATTCCGGTTGGGGTAGGCAGTTTTGAATTCAAGGTAGCAACGATCCTGTCGTTTTTGACCACACAAGGGCTGCCCGATTGTGTAGGCAGGGATGGTGTTTTGTTGTTGCTGTTGGTTGATGTTGTAATTGGGTTGTTGCTGTTGTTGTGGCTGCTGCATCATTTGTTGTTGCCGGCGCACCTGATCGTGTGAAGAGGGCTGTTGCTGGGGTGCTTGTCGCATCATTTGTTGTTGGGGTGGTTGTTGGGTGTATTGTTGTTGTTGTTGCTGTTTATTCCCAGAAAAACAGGTTTTCTGGAGGCGTTCGTACACATTAAAGATGAAGGATTTGATGTCCTCCACCTCGTGGGGCCCATCATAACGGATGTAGGGTGCCCCATCCACATACAGGATGACATCTGGAACATACTCGATTGGGGCGATTGTGTTTTTGGATTTCTCGATAATGTCAAAATGACGATTGATACAACACATGGCAAATTTACAGCCATTCACAATGGTTGGAAGCTGCTTGAACTTGTTTATGAGCTTATGACAAAATTGACATTCCTTGGAGTAAAACATGACTAATGTTAGACCCTTCCATCCAGATAGACACAACATGTTTCCCTTTTCACCAGCACGCACGCAGAAATCATCACTTCCCAGAAATAGTATCCCACTCATTCTTTTTATTAGAGAAGAAAAAGAAACTCTTAAATCATTTATAAAAATTATTTAAAAAATTGAAAATTTTAACGATCTTTTCTTCTTATATGATAAACAGATGGACCCACAATTTACAATGATATTGAAAAATACCATTCTTCCAATCAAGATCGAGAACCGAAAATATGCCACCATCGAGCATTATGTGCTTTCATCGCTGCTCAAGGACCCGTCGAATCAAGACCTCCTTTTATCCTACCCCATTGACAAGATCCGGAGTGTTTTCAATTACTACGATCAGGAACAATACATGAGGGTTGTTTATGAGGCGTGCAACAAGTTCAATGAGAAGAAGTGTCGTTCTTTAGAAAAAATGGGCAATGCGACACTTGGGTCTATGACAAGATCCATTATCAAGAATCATGATGATTTTATCTACAAGACAAGTGTGGAAGAACCATTTCATTCTGTGCTCGGTTTGGATGAAGTTGAGAACATGCTCTATGGATACAATATTATTGGGCACAGCATCCGCCGTATGAAGTATGTGCTCGACAAGTTGCCAGACCTATCGGGCCCAATGGAGTATATTTTCTGGAAATCCCACCCGGAATACCAGAACATCAAGCCATCAAAGAACAGCAGGACCTACAAGACCATCACCAAGGCAAAAAAAAGAAAAGAAAAAAATGTGGAAGAAGAGGATGAGATTGTGGATTACTTTTTGAATGATGGGGACGATGATGACGACGAGGAGCGGGAAGAAGCTGGGTACAACCCAGACGAGGTCGTGCCCGTGTACACGAATGATCGTGTGCGCTGGATTGCGACCAGCGTGAATTCACGACTTGATGACATGCGGGACGTTGGAGCTCAGGCAGATTTCCTTTACTCTACAGACGCCCCATTGACAGACCCTTTCCATAATCAGGATGACCTTTATTCCAGGATTGATCCTCTTTCCATTTTCAAGATTTACAAGGCGGCAGAACATCTGGTGGGGCTGATGAGGAATGGGATGGATATCAGGGCATTCCTAAACAAACCGGTCGATGCGATCTTGTGGGAATGCAAGGTTTCGCCCGAATTGTTTGGTATTGATCCAAGGTCTCTTGATCCAAAACAGAGACACATGATTTATGTTGAATACTGGCATAAATTTATATCAAAAACAATCCCCTACTACCATCTTATCGAGAAGGAAATCATGTATCCACAGAATCTGACTGGATTTGTTAGGAAGGAATATGCGATGGAATTGAATGATAGGATTGGACAGAAAATCAGAGAAATCTTGTTTGCGTCCTTTATCTATCAGGTCATCGAAACGTCATACCCACATGTTGCGCCAGAACTAAGGATCATCATCATGGCGAGGGAGATGAAGAGTTTCAGTGGAGAAGAATACGAAGAGATCACCAATAAACTATATCATTTGTTCTTCCAGAAAAAATTCCAACTGGACGACGAAGGCGTGCGCAGGGTGATGCTGCTTGAATCATCCCGCTTGACAACGGAAGAGATTGAGAATGTCATTGGTTTTGTGCCGTGTAAAATATTATCCACACCCTCTCTGGACATCAAGGGCACAATCCTTGACCCCATGACAACGGTTGATATCAAGATTGATGACAGGGTTTTCCACGACCTATACCAGTATATTTTCTATCGCTTGTTCATCTTTTATGGATCGTGTGCCCAGAACGAGGCATACAAGTATCTCTTCCAGGAAGGGGAAATGATGAAGGGCACAAACCCCCAACTACAAACTATCCTGAATGACATGATCAATTCTAAAAAAGAAAAATATGTGAAGCAAGGGATCCTAGCAAAACTGCAGCAATACCCACAGGCCAACGAGATTATCCTTTACTCAAGAGCCACAAAAACCCCCATCATGGACGAGGCATTATGGAATGGAGTCGAGGTCAATCAACTTGATTTACAGCTCATGAAGTGGGTTGTGTCTGTGATTCCTTCTGGAGATTTTGAGAAATCAATCCACCTTTATTCTTTCCTTCACGATATGACGAGATCCCTGAACATTATGAAGTCAATTGTGGGAAGACGCCTACAGCAAAAGTCATTGGAGGTCTTTATCAGGTGTTTCTATTCAAAACTGGACAGGATCAACAAAGGGATCAAGATCCCTAAAACCAGGATGCCAGCTGGATTTTCTTCTTATATCGAGGGAACCAAGACCATCAGTGAAACAAGCATCGATGAACTCTGGAAAGCTGTCCACCCACTGGTTTATATTTTTCAACAGAAAAAGTTTGTTCCATCAGAGTTGTTCCTGGAAGCCAAACAGGCGAATCCTTCTGTCTCGAAGGACGAGATGATTAGGGCTCTTGCGAATGTCGTTAGGTGTCTCTACCCAGATCAGGAGGTATCAAACGATCAGTTCTACCTTTTGACCCAGATGATCAGTGGAAAAGATGAGATCCCCATGTGGACGGACCCTTCATTCGAACTGATCCGCCAGGTAGAGGATGACCAAGAGAGTTTCGCTCATTTGCCAGAAGAAATACGCAAACGGCTCCCCAAGAGGAAGAAGAAGACCAAGAAGGAAATGGAGAATGTATCGTTCAACATTGTCCATTCTTCTTTTGAAAACAAAAGAAAAGACATCCAAGATGCATTTGGTCGCCCCACGGCATACGATCCTGTTGTTTCTCGGGCAAGTTATGCGCTGGCGGCACTCGAAAAAGAAACAATCCACCCGCGCCGTATCGTCTTTTACCTGTAAAATATTTTC
>Ga0172372_10001423_pt1 | contig 37082 bp, 28 predicted proteins | sample LakKiv5m_2_FD_114544 | JGI IMG/M metagenome (GOLD analysis project Ga0172372, IMG submission 114544) | Freshwater microbial communities from Kabuno Bay, South-Kivu, Congo - kab_092012_9.5m | ecosystem: Environmental > Aquatic > Freshwater > Lake | place: Democratic Republic of the Congo...
CCGCCAGCGGCACTGAGGGCGGTGGAGCGGCCGGGGACGGAGCTACGGGTGCCACCGGGGACGGAGCTACGGGTGCCACCGGGGACGGAGCTACGGGTGCCACCGGGGACGGAGCTACGGGTGCCACCGGGGACGGAGCTACGGGTGCCGGAGCGACCGCATCGGGCTCGGCTGCGGATTCATCCTCAGGCGGGGGGCTGGCCAACTTTACCGCAAGCTTGATTCTCGAGACTGTGGTGGCGCCGCCTCCGGCCATTGCGGCAGTGAGCGCGCCGGCCGCAGTCGTGCAGACTGTGGCGCAGGCGTCTTTCACGGGCGGTACATCGGTTGAGAATACGATCACGGCTGCGCAAAACGTCGCGCCGCTCACGGCCGGCGGGACCCGGCGCTTGACCGTGATCATCGAGCGCTAAAGCAAAGCGAGTGGCAAAAAGTGGGGCTCTGGCGTTAGACCGTGCGCATGTCCTTTGGTTTGCACGCGCTTTGGAAAAATGCTCATCCTTCTTGGCATTCGGCTCTTCCCGAGGACCTCGTTGCCTCCCTTCTGAAAAGTCAGGATGCTTACCTTGCCACTCAAGAGCGTGCTGGCGCGCGGATCGAGCCTCCCCGCGCCAGGATTTTTCGGGCGTTTGAATTGACTCCGCTCGATCGAGTCCGAGTGGTGATCCTCGGTCAGGATCCGTACCCCACCCCGGGACATGCCATCGGACTTGCGTTTGGCATCGACCCTTCGGTCGAGCCCAAGGCCCGCTCGCTCCTGAATCTGTTCAAGGAGATTGAATCGGACTTGGGTCTCGAGTCGGGCACACTCAGGCAAGCGGGCTCGGATCTGACGGGCTGGGCCGCGCAGGGTGTGCTTTTGCTCAACACGGTGTTGACCGTCGATGCAGGCGAAGCTGGCTCCCATCAGGGCCAGGGTTGGGAGAAGTTCACGGATGCTGTCATCCGCACCCTGGATGCGAGGACGCGCCCGGTGGTTTTTCTGCTCTGGGGGAAACCTGCGCAGGCCAAGTCATCGTTGATTGTCAATCCGATCCACCCGGTTCTGATGGCCGCGCATCCATCGCCGCTCTCGGCGAGCCGTGGATTTTTCGGCTGCCGCCACTTCTCGGAAGTGAATCACCTTCTTCAAAAAGAAACGCCCCCGTCGCGGATCGACTGGGGGCGCGTCACTGAGTAATATCACTCGTGCGGGATCGGGGTTTCAGCTCTTTTTGAGAAGTCCGATTTCGCGCAAGCGCTCCTCCAGGTAAGAGCGTGAAGTGTGCGTCTCCGACAGGCGAACGTTGCTTCGCGGATGCAGGAAGAGGGGCATCGAGTAGCGGGGGAGTCGGGACTCCGGTCCGCGCGGGTTGACCACCTGATGCGTGGTCGAAGGGAAGTAATCGTCGCTCGCCATGCGGAGCATATCACCGGAGTTGACGACGATCGTGCCCGGATCGCAGGGTACGTCGATCCAGTTGCCGGAAAGATCCTTGACCTGCAGGCCCGGGGCCGTTGCCGCCGGCAGGAGCGTGATCAGATTGATATCTTCGTGGGCGGCGGCTCGGATTGCGCCTTCCTCCTCGCCCCCACTCAGAGGCGGGTAATGGATCGGACGCAGGAGGGTTTCCTCGCTATTCTCGATCATGCGCGTGAGCGGCTCCGAATACTTCATGCGAATATGATCCGGGGTGTTCTCCTGGATCCAACCGAGCAGGATGACGCTCAGGTCATGGAGTTGCTTGTACAGTTCGGGCGTATGCTTGCGGGTGCCCTCGGGCAATTCGTTGCGGCTGGGGTAAAAGTGGAAAAATTCCTTGAGGTCCTTGGCGGTGTAGCCCTTGGCGTTTTCGCTGCGGAACGGGAAGTAACCCGATTGTTTGGCCGGGTCGAACGTGTACTTGTGCTTGGCATCCGAGGCAAAGAAAGTTTCCCACTCCTTGAACGAATCCGTGATCAGCGAGTACTGAATGGGGTGGTCGCTCACCACGGCGAATCCGCTCTCGAGAATGGACTGGGTGAACTCCATGCCGGCGGTGGGGCTCTTGCAACTGACCGTACGGATCTGGATCGGAGGACGAGGCATTGAAGGAAGCTCCTGTCGTGAGGGGTTGACCTTCTTTTGATATCGGATTTGGAGGAGGCGGCACAAGGAAAAACTTCCGCAAAACGCGAGAGAATGACTGAGTTTTCTCTAATGCCAATCGGGACAAAATGCCCCTTGTGGATTTGTCGGATTATCCTAAACTCACACCTATGAAATCATCCAAGAATCCCTTCCATGCGACCCGGTTTGCAGTTCTTTCTTTCACCTTCCTTTTCGTGGCACCTCCGCTTTCGGTTGTTCACGCCGCCAAGACTCCGGCGACCGCGTTGATCGAGACCACGGCTGGTAAAATCTCGCTCAAGCTTTTCGGCGACAAGGCTCCCAAAACCGTTGAAAACTTCGTGGGTCTGGCCACCGGCAAAAAAGAGTGGACGGATCCCGCGACGGGCGAGTCCCGCAAAGGCAAGCCCCTTTATGCCGGAACGATTTTCCATCGCGTGATCCCCAATTTCATGGTGCAAGGTGGAGACCCTGCCGGGAATGGAACGGGGGGGCCGGGATATCGATTCGAAGACGAAACCAAGCCCACCGATAATTTCGACAAGCCGGGAATTCTGGCCATGGCCAATGCGGGGCCCAATACCAACGGCTCGCAATTTTTCATCACGGTGGCTCCGACCCCATGGCTCAATGGCCGCCACACGATCTTCGGGGAAGTGACCCAGGGCATGGACGTGGTGAATAAGATCGTCAATTCGCCTCGTGACGCTCGGGATCGTCCGCTTCAGGAAATCAAGATCGTCAAGGTGACGGTCAAGTGAGCGGGATTGCCTCCCGCTTCAAACAGCTTTTGATCGAGCGTGGACTCGCACCCGATGAACGCCATCGGGTGCAGCACGCTCCGGCCGAGCTCAACTCGGCAGGCATAGATGACTGGGGCCTGGATCCCATCACGCTCCAAGCCGCACTGGGGGCGTGTCGTTGGTTGTATCGAGATTACTTCCGGGTCGAAACCAACGGAATTGATCGGATCCCGGAAGGACGAGTTCTGATCATCGCCAATCACGGCGGTCAGATTCCTTTTGACGGAGTGCTGCTGGGAATGTCGCTTCTGCTCGACGCCAAGCCCGCCCGCATCCCTCGAGGCATGGTGGAGCGGTGGTTTCCATCGTTGCCCTTCATCAGCACGCTCTTCATGCGCTGCGGGCAGATGGTGGGTGATATCCACAACTGCCGGGATCTTTTGGAGCGCGAGCAGGCGGTCGTCGTTTTTCCGGAAGGAACCCGGGGTAGCGGCAAGCCATTTCAGAAAAGATATCAGCTCGAGCGTTTCGGGACCGGGTTTGTGCGGCTCGCGCTCGAAACTCGCACACCGATCGTGCCGGTGGGCATCATCGGTTGCGAGGAAATGTACCCGGCATTCCTGCACCTCAAGAAGCTCGCCCGATGGATGGGGGTGCCCTACGTGCCGGTCACGCCCTTCTTCCCTGCGATGGGTGCGCTCGGTGCGCTCCCTTTGCCCACCAAGGTCACCATCCGGTTCGGTCAGCCCATTCGTTTCGAAGGCGATCCGGATGCGCCGGATTCCATCATCGAGGAGATGGTCGACGAAGTGAAAACCGCGCTTGCCGCCGAGATCCGCGAAGGACTCCGGCTGCGGAGCGGAAGAGTATTCACCGGTTCGGCACGGGATCAGGATTCGGATGACGCCGCCGCAAGACTGGGGAGGTCCGATGGCCGTTGAATCCCTCGTGGGTGATATCGCGCCAAAGCCGGGTTCCACCATTCTGGTCACCGGTGCGGCCGGTGGACTGGCGAGCATCGTGAGCGATCAACTCTCGGAGGAGTTCCGACTCGTCGGTGTGGATCCGCGTCCCATGCCCTATGGTCGCAATTTTCCCGGAGCCTTCCATATGGTGGATTACGCCCACCGTAAGATGGCCGATGTCTTCAGGAGATATCAATTCTCGGCGGTTCTCCACCTGGGGCGGGTGGCGGCCACTTCGGGGCTCAGTCGCAGTGCGCGTTACAATGTCAATGTGCTTGGCACGCGCAATCTCCTGAGTTTGTCCCGCAAGTATCGGGTCAGGCGCGTGGTCGTGTTCAGCACATTTCACGTCTACGGTGCGCATCAGCACAATCACTTGCATTTGACCGAGGACGAGCCGCTTCGGGCCAGCCAGATTTTCCCCGAGCTCTCGGACGCCATTGAACTCGATAATTTCGCTCGCACCTTTTCGTTGCAATACCCCGAGGTCTCCACGCTGATTCTTCGGCCGGTCAATGTGGTGGGCTCGAAGATTCAGAATGAGATCTCGCGGCTGCTGCGCGGGGAATATGTGCCCAAGCTCCTGGGCTACGATCCGATGTTGCAGTTCATCCACGAGGTGGATGTTGCCCGCGCGCTCAGGCTTGCGCTCGATTCGTCCCGCAGCGGAGTTTACAACGTGGCCGGCGAGGGGATTGTGCCCTGGTCGACTGCGATCGAGCTTGCTGGCGGCGTCGCGCTTCCGATTCCCCACTTGCTCCTTTACCCGTTGGTGGGAGCGCTCTCTCCGATCTCGCGGATTCCCAAGCACTTGATCGATTACTTCCGTTACCCGGTCATTCTCAAGGATCAGGGTTTCAGACGGGATTTTGGATTCGCCCCGTCGGTCAACACGGTGGATGCGCTTGCGAGTGTCCGAGGTGGGCGGGGACGCTAAGTTCCGGACAGAACGCTGCAGGAGTCCGTGTTTTCGTAATTGTTTTAACTAGCTTGAACCATAGTCTCTGGAGTATCCAAAAGGGAGAATCATGAAGAGCTCGCGCGAACTTCAGCAGAAGCATTTGGAGAACTCTCGTTTTAGTGAGCTTGGAACTCGGCGTTGGGATGTCATCATCGTCGGAGGCGGCCTGGCCGGTGGTCTCTTGGCCCTCCGCTTACGCGAGAAGCGTCCCGAGGTTCGTTTTCTTCTGCTTGAACGGTCATCCCACTTGGGCGGCGATCACACCTGGTCTTTTCATTCCTCGGACTTTGAGCCAGAGCAGGTGGCTTGGCTCAAGCAATTGGTCAAGAAAAGTTGGCCGCGGGTATCGGTTGAGTTCCCCGGTTTCGAGCGCACCTTGGAAGGCGGCTACCATTCAATCAGTTCTTCCCGATTTGATACGTTGATTCGGGCGCGCCTCGGGCAGGCGGTTGTCATGGATTGCCCGGTCCGGGATGTGGAGCGCGAAGAGGTCGTTCTCAAGGATGGTACTCGCCTCGAAAGCAGCTGCGTGATTGATGCGCGCGGTTGGGTGTCTCAGGAAGTCGAGCCCGGTCGCTCTGGATATCAGAAATTCGTGGGCTGGGATGTGCGATTCTCCGCGCCCCATGGAATCAAACACCCCGTGCTGATGGATGCGACCTGTCCCCAGAGGGACGGGTACCGATTCTTGTACCTTCTGCCTTGGGATGACCGGCGGATGCTGGTCGAGGACACCCGCTACAGCGATCACCCCGGAGTCGACGAGGCCCGGATCGGGGAAGATATCAAAACCTATATCGATGCCCGGGGATGGCGGATCGAGGAGATCGAGCGGCAGGAGAAGGGGGCGCTGCCCATTCCCCTGTATCGAAGCGCACTGATTCGCCCGCCGGGTGAGGCGGAGCCGCCGGCGATCGGAGCGCGCGGGGGGTTCGTGCATCCGGTGACGGGCTACAGTCTGTCGCGCACGTTTCGCGTGATCGATCACCTGGTGGATACTTGCTCACGCTGGGACACGCGCAATGTGACGGCCATACTGGCGCAATTGCACGAGCGGGAGATTCGGGATGAACCCTTCTACCTCCTGCTCAACAGGATGCTGTTCCGTGCACCGCAGGCGGATCAGCGCTGGCGAGTCCTCAAGAGATTCTACAGTTTCGAGCAGGGCTTGATCGACCGATTTTATCAGGGTGCGCTCCGGCGCGGAGACCGGGTCAAGATCCTGTTCGGCAAATTGCCCCGGGTGCCGCTCTTCCGGGCTCTCTCCTGCATGTTTGAAACTTTCACGCCTCCACTCGACGCGGCTCCACGCCGGCTGGAGCGGAAACCTGAACTTTCACGGGAAAATTGAGTCATGGAGCGATTGGATCCTCGCAAGTCGATTGCAGTCAGTTTTGGTGGGCTGCCCACGGACCTGGAAATTCATGCTTGTCTCGGACCGCGTTCACGGGGGTTTTCCGGATCGGGCGGGGTTTCTCGACAAATCGCCGCGCATACGCGAGAGCCGATCGAAGACCTTCTGTCGCGCCCCTCAAAAAAGTTTCGCGGGGAGCTTGTGCGATTTGGATATCACTTGGCCTGCGAGGCCATGGAGCAGGCAGGGGCTCCTTGCCGGACCGGCGACGTCGACCTGAGGCTCGAGCTCTGCATCGATCTCGTGGAGATGCTCCATGCGGCCTCCCTGGTCGTCGATGATATCGAAGACGGCAGTGAGGTCAGACGCGGCAAGCCGTCTCTGCATCAGATCTACGGAATGCCGGTTGCCCTGAATGCCGGGAATTGGCTCTATTTCTGGCCACTCAAGCGAGTCCGAGAAGTCGCGGGCGAGGATGCCCGCTTTGAGTTGTCCATCTATCGCCTCTGTCACGATGTGCTCGTGCGGGCGCACTTCGGACAGGCGCTCGACGTGGGAACCGCCATGGACCTTTTGCCGAGGGTTCAGGTGGAGGAAACGTGCATTGCCTCGCTCGAGCTCAAGAGCGGCGCGCTCGTGGCGCTGGCGATGCAGCTCGGAGCCTGTGTGGCGGGCGCTGATATGCAATTGATATGCAAGCTCGGCGAAGCGGGCTACGGGCTTGGTCTCGCGCTTCAGATGTACGATGATGCCGGTAATTTTGCCGCCGACGGCGGAGAGGTCCTGCTGGGTCCCGGGCTCGTCAAGCAGATGGAGGATTTGCGCCTCAAGCGCCCCTCGTGGCTCTGGGCCGTCGCGGCGCGCTTGAGTGTGGATGATCGCGAGTATGCGGATTTCGTTTCCGCGGTGCGTGCTCTGCCGGATGTGGAACGGATCAACGCGTGGGCCATGCGCAAGGATTGGATCCGTACGGCGCGCGCGGAGGCTTCGGATCATGCGGCACGTATCGCGGAGGAGTTTGAGCGCAATTGGCGCGGCTTGCCTGCGCTGGACCGCATGCGAGGATTTTTGAAGCGGTTGGGTCGGGCATACGGCGGCATCGAGCCCACGCGGGGCGCATGAGCCGATTTTTTTGAAAAGTCACGGGGAGTTTCAGAGCTATGAGTCAGAAGATCGGAAATGAGAAGCGCGGTAGTGGATTGAAGGCGGCGGTCATCGGCAGCGGTTTCGGCGGCCTGAGTGCGGCGATCCGCCTGCAGGCCGAGGGATTCGAGGTTACTTTGTACGAGAAGCGGGATCTCCCGGGCGGACGTGCCTATGTCTTCAAGGACAAGGGCTTCACCTTTGATGCGGGTCCGACCGTGATCACTGCACCCACCTGTCTCGAGGAGCTCTGGGAGGTCTCGGGTCACAAGATGAGTGACTATGTGGAGCTCCTCAAAGTAGCGCCATTTTACCGTCTCTGCTGGGAGGATGGATATAAGTTTGATTACGATCAGGACCTCGAAGGGACTCTGGCGCAAATCCGCAAGAAGAACCCCTCCGACGCCGACGGATACCGGCGTTTCTTGTCCTACTCCAAGGAAGTGTTTGACGAGGGGTACACCAAGCTCGTGCACGTGCCGTTTTTAAATTTCTGGAGCATGATCCGGGTGGCGCCGCAGCTGATCCGGCTGCAGGCCCATCGGAGCGTCTACAGCATCATCAAAAAGTATGTCAAAGACCCGCAGTTGCGCGAAGCGTTCAGTTTTCACTCGCTGCTCGTGGGCGGCAACCCGTTCGCGACGTCGTCGATCTACACGCTCATTCATTACCTCGAGCGCAATTGGGGCGTCTGGTTTCCGCGCGGCGGGACCGGCGCGCTGATCCAGGCGATGGTCAAATTATTCGAAGAACTGGGCGGCAAGACCGTCCTCAATGCCGAGATCGGAGAGATCGTCACCGAGAATGGTCGCGTCACCGGACTCAAGCTCAAAAAGACCGGTGATTTTGAGCGTTTCGATCTTGTGGTCTGCAACTCGGACGTGCACCACACTTACCGCGACTTGCTCAAAAAAGAATCCCGTGTCGAGGGCACGCGCAAGCGCATGGACCGTTCACGCTGGTCGATGTCGCTCTTTCTGATCTACTTCGGGACCAAAAAACAGTACCCCGAGCTTGCGCACCACTCGGTGCTCTTCGGGCCCCGCTACAAGGAACTGCTGGATGATATCTTTGGCAAGGGCATCCTCGCGGACGATTTCTCGCTCTACCTGCATGCTCCGACCCGCACGGATCCGACGCTCGCGCCCGATGGGCATGAGGCTTTCTATGTGCTTTCGCCGGTGCCTCATCTCGGCAAGGGCAAGGATATCGATTGGAAGACCATGGGACCCAAGTACGCCGACAAGATCCTCAAATACCTGGAGGACCGTTACGTTCCCGGTCTGCGCAACGAAATCGTCACGCAGCGGATTTTCACGCCCGAAGATTTCAAGTCCGAACTCAACGCGCCGCTGGGCGCTGCCTTCTCGCTTGAGCCGGTGCTGACTCAGAGTGCTTACTTCCGCACCGCCAATCGCGATCCCCACTTGGGTGGATTGTATTTTGTCGGAGCAGGCACGCATCCCGGCGCAGGTGTTCCGGGAGTGGTCAATTCGGCCAAGGCGACCGTGTCGGTTGTGCTCGAAGACGTGGCGGACCGCAGGATCGTCGCGCGTGCTTTCGATCGGGATGCTTCTGTCGGTACAGGTCCGGTGGCTGCTCAAGCCACGCGGTGAGGCTTGGAGTCGATCGTGGTTCAGGCCAAGCGGGATTCTGATATCTGGATTCCCGAGGGGGCGGGGGCTCCTTCGGGATCGATTTCTCCGGGACAAGAGCTCGAAGAAGCGGTCGCTTATTGCACCCGGGTGATCGCCGAGGGCTCGAAGAGCTTTTCTCTGGCGTCGCGGCTCTTCAACGAAGATGCGCGCCGGGGAGCGGTCATGGTCTACGGTTGGTGCCGTCTTTCGGATGACCGAATCGACCAAGCACAGTCTCAGTCGCAAGTGACGGAACGACTTGCGGAGCTGCGTGAGCGGTTGGATTCGGTTTACCGGCAAGGACGTGTGGCAGGGGAACTGGAGCCGCATGCGAAGCGGATCTACTTGGCTTTCGGTTCGGTGATATCTCAAAAGGGGATTCCAGCTCACTACCCGCAGGAGCTCCTTGAGGGCATGGCCATGGATGCCCGTGGCACGCGGTACGTCACGTATCAGGAGTTAAGACTGTACTGTTACCGTGTCGCGAGCACGGTGGGCCTCATGATGTGCCATGTGATGGGTGTGCGTTCGGGCGATGCGCTCCGGCAGGCATCCGATCTCGGTATGGCCATGCAGCTCACCAATATCGCCCGCGACGTGCGCGAGGATTTCGGGATGGGCCGAGTCTATCTTCCCGAAGCCTGGCTCAAGGAGTCGGGTGTGGATCCCACATGCCTGATGGATCCTTCGCAGCGGGCGGCGCTCCATGAGGTCGTCACGCGGCTGCTCGACGAAGCCGAGCGGCTTTACGCCTCGGGACAGCGAGGAATATCAGAACTCCCGTTTCAAGCGGCATTGGCCGTGCAGGCGGCGCTTTATATCTATCGCGAGATCGGTCGGGAAATCCTCCGGCGGGGACCTCAGGCGCTTGAGCGCAGGACGGTGATTTCCAGAGGTCGTAAGCTCGGGCTTGCGGCCTTGGCCGTGCTCCGGGTTCTGGGGGCCCTGCCCGCGCGCCTTTGGGATCGTCGTGGTTTTGTGGCGCCTGTGCGTGTTCAGTATTTTGAAGGGTGAGCCCGGCTGCCGCGCATCACGCGGTGATCCGGTCCGAGGCACACTAATATCAGAAAGGTTTTCTTCATGAAAAAGCAGAAGGCGTCCTACGGCATTCACTGGTTTCGGCGTGACCTCCGAGTGCACGGCAATCCCGCGCTCCAGTGGAACTGGAAGGAGCATGAGGGCCGGGTGCTTGGGATTTTCTGTTTTGACTCCAAATTTCTCGGTCGTCCTGATTTCTCGGCCAATCGGTTTGCGTTTTTCATCCGCACGATGCAGGTGCTGCGCAAGGAGCTCCGGGCCGCGGGTGGCGATCTGCTGGTGCTCGATGAGGGATATCAGCAGGGTTTTGAAAAGCTCTTTGCCACGCTTGCGGAAAAAGGAGTTGGGCTGCCCACTCATGTCTCGTATTGCCGGGATTATGAGCCTTATGCGCGAGCACGGGATGAGTTCATGGAAAAATGGCTCGCTCAAAAAGGAGTCGCTCTCCACACGGAGCGCGATCACCTGCTGATCGAACCCTGGGAGCTTGCGCGCAACGGGCTTGAGCCTGGGACCGAGGGCTCGTTTTATCAGGTTTATTCTCCGTTTTCGCGGCGCTGGTTCGAGCGCTTTCACTCGTCCGAGGTGCAGGACCGGGTCAAGGCGGCATCCCTCGTGCTCAAGCGCCTCAAGGCTCACCCGGATGCCGGGGTCTTCAAGCTCACGTGGTCCGAGCTGTTCGGCGGAAAGCTTCCGCTCGAGGACCATTTGGACGCGTTCGAAAAAGCCAACGCCGCTCACACCACCATCCCGATTCCCGAGGCGGTCGGGCTCCGTGCTGCGCTCGAGGAGGTCCACGCCTTCCGGAAGCACATCGAAGCTTACGGTGAAAAGCGTGATTTTCCAGCAGTTCACGGCACCTCACGGCTTTCGATGTATTTCAAGAACGGTTCGCTGACGCCCGCGCTTGCGATTGCGGCACTCGGACTTGAGGACGTGCAACTGGCGCGCAAGGAAGAGGGCCGCACCAAGTGGCTCAAGGAAGTCGTTTGGCGCGAGTTTTACTACGCGATTCTCTGGAACTGTCCCCGGGTGGAGCATGAGGCATTCCTGCGTCAGTATATCGATCTCGAATGGGAGAACGACAAGAAGCTCTTCCAGGCATGGAAGGACGGCATGACAGGATATCCGATCGTGGATGCCGGCATGCGCGAGCTCAAGGCCACCGGTTGGATGCACAATCGGGTCCGAATGATCGTGGCGTCGTTTCTCACCAAGGACCTGCTCATCGACTGGCGCTGGGGCGAGCGGTATTTCATGGAGCAACTGCTCGACGGAGATATCGCGCCCAACAATGGCGGTTGGCAGTGGGCGGCCTCCACGGGCTGCGATCCTCAGCCCTATTTCCGTATTTTCAATCCGCGCCTGCAGGGCGAGAAATTCGATCCCGAGGGCGAGTATGTGCGCAAGTGGGTGCCTGAACTCAAGTCCGTGCCGCTCAAGGTCCTGCATGCGCCCGAGTTGTCTGGACAGTCGCTGAATTACCCCAAGCCGGTGGTCGTGCACGCTTCGCGCAAGCTCAAGGCGCTTGCGCTCTACAAGTCAGTCCGGTCCGAGTGAACTGTGGACTAGATATCAGCCCTGGGGCTTGAAATGGGACTGGAGCCCCTGCCAGCACTTCCAGTAATCCTTCTGCAGGAAGGGTGAGGCGAGTGCGCTCTCGGGAGTCGCAAACGGCCAGCGGCTCTCGAACATGAACGCCAGGGTGTTTTGATAGCGCTCGGGCTTGAGCTCGGCATTCGAGGCCTTTTCAAAAACTTGGGCATCGGGACCGTGCGCGGCCATGCAGTTGTGCAGGCTGCCCCCGCCGGGCACAAACCCGCCGTCCACTTTGGCGTCGTAGACGCCTTCGATCAGACCCATATACTCGCTCATGATATTGCGGTGGTAGTAGGGCGGGCGGAAGGTGTGCTCGGCCACCATCCAGCGCGGCGGGAAGATCACAAAATCACAATTGGCGGTTCCGGGAGTGTCGGTGGGGGAAGTGAGCACCGTGAAGATCGAAGGATCCGGATGGTCGTAGGTCACCGTGTTCATGGTGTTGAAGCGCGCAAGATCGTATTTGAAAGGCGTCGCATTGCCGTGCCATGCAACGACGTCGAGTGGCGAATGTCCGAGCGAGGCGCGGAAGAATTGCCCCTGGAATTTGGTGATCAATTCGTAGGCACCGGTCTTGTCTTCGTACTCCGCGTGAGGTGCCATGAAATCGCGGGGATTGGCGAGTCCGTTTGCGCCGATCGGCCCGAGATCCGGAATCCGGAAACATGCCCCGAAGTTTTCACAGATATATCCCCGGGCCCGATCATCGAGCAGCTCCACCCGGAACTTGATCCCGCGCGGGATGAGCGCGATCTCGCGAGGCGCGATATCAAGCCTGCCAAGCTCCGTGCGCACTCGGATTGCGCCTTCCTGCGGGACCAGCAGCATCTCGCCGTCGTGATTCACGAGGTGCCGCGTGGTCATGGACGCTGTGGCAACGTACAGGTGAGCGGCCATTCCGTGGAGTGCAGCCGGGCTCCCGTTGCCTAGGACCGTGTGGATGCCGCTCACAAAATCCGTGGTGTTGTCGTTTGGAAAGGGGATCGGGTTCCAGCGTCTGCGTTCAGGCGAAAGTACGGAGTCGGCAAAAGGCGGCGTGAGCCAAGTCGCAAATTCCGAGGGAAGGCAACGTTGATATTCGCCATGCACGACGCTGGGCCGGATACGGTAGAGCCAACTTCGAAAATTACTGTGTCGTGGGGCGGTGAAGGCTGAGTTGGTGAATTGCTCGGCGTAAAGCCCGAAGGGTGCTTTTTGGGGAGCGTTTTGTCCGCACGGGAGTGCGCCTGGAATGGCTTCTGATTCAAAGTGGTTTCCAAAGCCGGTGAGGACGGGACGGACATCCGAAGAAGGTGTTGCGCTCATGCAGGAAACGCTAACCCGGGATCGAGTTTTCGTCATCTGGTGAGCTCGAAATTCTTGACGATGTGCTTCAGATTTTGGCAGAGAGCGTGGATGTTTTTTCGCGCGATTGTGAGTTTTTGTGTGAGCTTGGGTGTTTGTGTTTTTGCGCCACTCGCGAGCTTTGAAGCTCAAGCGGCCTCGATCGAAGTCCGCGTCGAGGACCCTTGTCATACCGGTCGACTGTTGAAGCAGGCTTCGGTGGATCGGACGGAGAAAATCTCATCGGCCGGCGATGCGACAATCGCCGCTCTCGAGAGTCTGCAGCTCGATTTTCAGGGGTCAAGCGCAGGGATCGAGTCCATCCTCAAGACGCCTACGAGTCTCGAGGCCGTGGAATTCGAGACCGACTCCAGTTTCCGGATCCATGGGTGGTGTTATCAAGTCGATGGTTTTGAGCCCGGAGTGATGATGGGCGAGTACAAGCTTGAGCCTCGGCACCGCGTGATTCGGTGGTTTTTTGGATACGCCCGGTACCGCAATGGAGATTGGGAAGGGTACTGCAACACGGACCAAGTGCACACGGAGTACTGCAAGGGGCGGCAGGGCATCTCAATCGAGCGCTGAGCGCTTCGCCGAATATCACCGACCGCCCCCGACACGGGCATGAAGCCTGGTCCCGAAAAGGATCAGGCTTTCTTTTCAGGCTTTTTTTGCCACGAGCCGCACCAGCCTTCGCTGTAGACGAGGCCGTTTTGGATCATGGTGCACTTGCCCCAGCCTGCGACTTTCTCGTTGTAGAACGAGCAGTTTTTGCAGAACTGATTGGCAGCTTCTTTTTTCTGACGCTGTGGGAAGCGCTTGGGGTCGGCATTTTTTGCCAAGTGGACATATCCCAACGCGTTCACAAGGGCATCGGTGGCGGCGGCTTCGGTCTCTCCTGCCGGAAGTGGGATTTCCTTGGCCGCACCTTTGGCCTCGGTTGCGCCCGCTTGGCGAGCAGCAAAGATCCCTGCAAAAGGGAGGGACGCCACTGCGAGAGCGGCGTTTTTCAAAAAGGCACGGCGGGACGGCTTGGCTGGTTTGAAAGTCATGGAGATTCTCCTTGTGGGGTTGAAAGCACTTTCATGGAACCCTCTCAGGATAACGGCGCAGCAAGGTTCAAGAAACTAAAAACTTGAGGCTTGGGTGCCCAGCCCGGGTGACTTGCCAAGTGCGTAGGGTTCAGGCCTACTTAAGTGGATGACGCGACTTTCGATATCGAAAAAACGGGTTTTCATGGCTGCGGTCCTGGCTCTATCGCAGGCTGCCGGGGGCGGGGCGTTGTCGGTGGCGGGTCCCCTTAAAGACAACCTTTTCCCCAATGTCTGGACGGACCCGGACTTCGAGACCGGGGTCGCTCCGTTTCCAGGTATTTTTCGGCAAATTTCGGGATTTGACCCGAGATACTCCCGCAGTGATGCCTACACCGTCCAGGATATCACGTTGAACCTGCACCGCTACGGGATGAGCGAGGATGGGGCTACGCGCGCCTTCGTGCCTCTGGACTTGACGATCCCCGCGGGAACGCGCCTGAGCCGGAAGGGTAGCGGGGTGGGGAGCAGCATGAATCCTCGGTCCCGTTTTTTGTCGATGACCCTCAAGCTCGACCCCTGTCCCGAGGGCTTTCCACGTTCGGGCGGAATGGCGGCGCAGAAGCCTGCCGACCCTTACAATGCATTACAGTTCCAGATCACCGGGCATGATATGCAAGAGTGTTTGCTGAGTGTGTTGTTCTACCGGCCCAGAATCGCCGACGAGGAGAGCAAGCGTTTTGTGAGATCGCTCGGTCTCGTGCCGCATGGAGCGGATATCCCCCAGTCCCATGGCTTTAGTCGGTCTTCGAAGGTGTCCGAGGATCGGATGGAGTCCGGTAAGGAAAATCCCGGGCCAACCGGAGGTTCAGCGCCGCAAGTTTCGCCCGTTTCCGGTTCGGGGAGCTCGAGCGGCGGGCAGTGATCCCCGTTCATCAACGGGTAGTTCACTCCACGACCGTGCAATCGGTCGAGCCTTCCCGAGTCTGTTTGCAGAGAAAGGGTTTCGCGCCATGACGCGTCTTCCAGATCCGGATGGCTCGTTCGTAAGTGACGAATTCGATTTTACCGTCAGCCTCAAGGGGCAGAAGTGGGCCAAGCAAGTTCTCCATGTACCTTGCGACGGCGTTAGGGATGGGGCGGGGGCCTTGCACCAGTTTGTCTCTGACCCGGTACTTGGCTTTGACGAGTGCCGAAGCATGGAAGGGGACCGCAGCCGTGAGCATGCGGTTGATGGAGATATCACCTCGGGTCACCCGCGCAAGCAGCGATTCGACCAAGGGGACGGATGCTTCGACACTGCCGATCGCAAGCAACTTTGAAGTGCGATCGATCTCAAAATAACGGGAATACTCCATCGATATCCCTGGCTCAGTCGGCATCCAGATGCCTGACGCTCGGATATCTTCTTCGTGGTTGGCGCTGCTTTCGCCCGTGATGGCATTGAAGGTCCACGATTGATCGGGATTTAGGGACCCTGGGAGCGGATTCTTGAACCGGGGCCAGTTGGCGTACGAGGTCTCAAACACCACCTGACCGCCCACGACACCCGTGGGAGTGATGCCAGTGACAGTTGCGATCAAGTGAGCGACGTCCGCGTAATTGTAGGGTGTCAGAGGTTCGGGTTCTCCCGTAGGACGAGTGGTCGGGGCTTCGCCCGGATCCGCATTTTCGTGGGAGTGCGGATCGATTTCCACTCCGAGGTCCTCGCTCAGGTATTGGATCAAGTTCTTCCCCCCGGTTTTCGTCAAGGCTTCCCGGCGCAGTCGCCTCTCCCGGCCTTTGTTTTCAATCTCGTATTTTTTGATGCCCTTGATGAAGTTCCACTCCGTCTGAAGATTGTAGGCGATCCCTCGCGCATGGAGCCAGAGAGCCGCTTCGAGAGTCACATCGCGGAAGGCCCAAAATGTTTTTTCGGATTCGTCATCTTCGAACCTCGGGGTCTCTCGGTGGTAGGGATCTTCGTTGTGGGAGTAGACGGCCACATAGACGCGCGGGCGTGGTGACGCGGCGATCACCGGGGCTTCCAAAGTAGGTGCTCTCGCGTCCGCTGCGTGCAGGAATTGGGGCGTGCTGAGGCTGATTGCGAGGGTGGCCAGCGGGAGGTGGATCGGGACGAAACTTCGAAACATGATATCAGGTTCCCACCTGAGGGGGAGCCTGACCACTGTGGCATCGGGGACACGGGCAAAAAAAGGGGCGGCCGTCTCCAGCCACCCCTGTCCGCCATTCAGCGTTGCCTTAGTTCGTATCTCCAGCTGCCCCGTGGGAGAGGGTGAGCGGGATCGCTTCGATGGGCAGTCCGTCCTCGTTTTTGAGTTGAATCGAACCCGACAAAGCGTAGCTTCCGTTGATGAATAACCCCTGGTGAGCGAGGGCGCTCGTGGCGAGTTCCTCCGCGCCAAAACGATATCCCACTTGCAGGGTGCTCGACGCGGTCCACGAGATGCTCAGAGGGTAGGTTTCCTTGCCACGCTTGAGCAGCAGGGTCTCGCTCGACTCAAACTCGGTCTGGCCACCTGCAATCGCGTAACCATCCACGATGACTGCGTAGGCAAAGCCTGCCTCAGGCTTGATGGTCACGAGCTCAGTCGCAGTGCCGCCGGCACTCGAGCCTGCAAGCTCGCAGCTGGGGTGATTCAAGTCCTCGGCCTCGACCGCGCAGCGAGCGATGCGCAGATCGATATCGCTTCCGAGCGCTCCACCCGTGCGGAACTCCACTTTCTCGACTTCCGCAGGATAAGTGCGGAGCGCACCCGTGGGGCCGTCGATGATCAAGGTCTCACCTTGGCTGATCGTTGGCTTGAGGGTTTGCTTGAGTCCGGTGAGGATCAAGCCGCTTTTCTCCTCGGAGACTCGGATATCGAGCGAGCTTGCCACTTTGGTCCAAGTGAACGACCCGGCCAATTCTCCAGCTACTCCTTCGATGGACTGGATACTGCTCTTGCCGGTCACGTAATCGACGCGAAGCTTGTACGCGGATTCCGAGTACCGGAACAAGCCCATCACGTGGATGTCCCACAGCCCGGCGTTGGGGTTGAGGCGCACGAGCTCTACCTTGCGTGACTTGTCAGACGACGCTCGTCCATCGAGTCCGCAATTGGTGGCCCTGGCATCCGCAGCACGCGGGAAGCTCTCAATCGTATTCAAGCCTTCCATCGAAGTCAGTTCGACGCCCGAGCACTGTTGTCCCGGGAGGGTGCGGCCGCGTGCGTCTTTTTTGAGCTCTGGCACTTCGAGCGTCACACGCACGGTGCTCACGCCTTTGGGCAGTTTGATATAATTTCGGGTGACTTCAAACGAGCGCACCGATCCGTCCACGGCAAGGGTGGTCTCGCCGTCCAGCGTGCGGGCCGGAACCACAAGGTGCACGGGCACGATGAAGCTTGCGGTCGTGGCGCGGCGGTATCCGGTTACCCTTCCGTCCGCGTCCGCCATCGGGATTCGGCGGTAGGCACGGATGAGAGCTCCGTGATCGCCTGGCGAGAGCTCGTTCTCGATTCTTTCCCGGTTGATACAAACGTTGAGGGTCGAGGCGCCGAATCCGATGATCTGGCCTTTGTTTTCCGCATCCACGGTGACTTCCGCGCCGCGGCCGATCAACGAAAGATTGGAGTAGTCCCCTTCCCAGCAGGGGTGCTGCTGGAGAGCGCCGGCTTTGAGCCACTCGACTTGGGATCCGTGGATTTCGACATCGAGCTCAAACTCATCTCGGCTCGTCAGGAGCTGAGCTGTGAGATCGCCGATCATGGGGTGCTCGGCGAGGAAGAATGGCAGCTGTCTGTTGATATGCACGGGAAGAAGTGTGTTTTCGCCGTGAAAGTCCACAAGCACGCCGGTTCCGAACGAGGGGACTCCAAGCTGGCTCACATTGGAGCCATCATACGGAATCGCATTCGGAGTGAGGTCTTGGTTGTAGATGACTTCGTAGTTCAGTTCGACTGCCTCGCCATTCAGCGAAACAGCCGCGATGGGAGAACCTTCCGGTCCTACGCGACGGGAGTCACGCAGCGCCTTGAGCCTCGCCCAAGCACCGGGCAGGTTGATCATGCCCACGCCTTCGTCGACCCAAGTGTAACGGCCTTGACGGCTATCCCCACTGGAGGTCCGGAGCGTGTTCACATTGAAGGGACGCGCCGATTCAAGGATCACTTCACGCAAGCTCATCGAATCGCTAGGCAGTGCGAGTTCGGGGTGAACAGCGTTGTACTTGCGGACGGCATCAAGCAGCAGCGCGTATGCGCCGGTCGCTGCCGGAGCTGCCATCGAGGTGCCCCAGTAGACATCGAGTCCGCCGCGGGCGCCCGGAGCGGCGTTGAGCTGGACGGAGCTCAGTTGCGTGCCGGGAGCGGTGATATTGGGTTTGAATCCGCCTGCCGCCGTGGGGCCGCGGCTCGAGAAGAAGAGCAGGAAGTCGTCATCCTGTCCGGGGAGCTCCGTCCCCGCCGAGGCACCCAGACCCGGCCACTGGTATTGGGCTGCGATCAGCTGACGGGTGGCGGTGGCACCGATCGAAAGAGCTCGATTGGCAACCGAGGGGCTGCCCACGGTCTGTTTGCCGGGCCCCGAGTTGCCGGCTGATATCATGAATTGCACCAAGCCGGATTCCACAAACCGGTTGATGAGGGTTTCTTCGACATCGTAGCCGTCGTTGAACGGGCTCAGGCCGCCGAGCGACATGTTGACGACGTCCACGTTGTTTGCGGTGACGAGCTCCACAAACGCTGCCGTGGCGTTGCAGCCCGCAGCATTGGAGCAGACGCGACCCGAAAAGATTCGTGCCTCGGGCGCGGCTCCTCGAGCCAGAGTGTCGGCTGAGTCGTTGGAGAGAGTTTGCATTCCAGCTGCAATCCCCGCCACGTGAGTGCCGTGGTTGCCCGGGTCGTAACCGACCACCGATGCCGAGCGCACGTCGAGTGCGTTACCGTCGCCGCTTTCGAGCGTGTCCGTTCTGATATCAAAGCCGATCCGCTCGGCGAACACGGAGGCCGTCATGCCGGAGGTGTTGAAATCCTTGAGAGCGCGGACGGTGCGGAAATCCCCGTCGGCGGTGAAGTTGACGAACAAGCGGTCGTCTGCGGGGCTTGCTCCGGGAATCAGGATGACCGGGATCTGGTCTTCGCTCGTGCCATTGCCGTTGAGGTCGACCGGCTCGGAGGGCGTGGAGATGGATTTTTCGAGCAGCACGCCGAAACGGGCGCCGCTTTGGCCTTCGGCCAGCAACAGGGTCCGGAGTTCGTCGCTCGGTTTGATCGGAAGGTTCTCGACCAAAGCGAGCTCGTCCACGGACGGGGCAAAAGGAAGCGACGGGGTGACAATCACTTCCGCAGTCAGGCTGAGGGTACCAGCGTCTTCGCCGGCCGCGACTTCGAAGCGTGCCGTGGGGTGGAAGTACACGCGGCCTTCGCGCGTGAAATCCCGCATCCCTTCGACCCGGCTGCGCGCGGGAGCTTTGCGGGTGCGGAAGGTGGGGTGGTTGTAAGTGATGCCCGTGTCGGTGATTCCGATTTTGACGCTGGAGCCGTCGACACGGATACTGCCGCCGATATCATTTTCGGCGAGCCGCGTGAATTCAATCGCGCCCATGCGCTCGAGGCCCGAGTAGCCGGCCGGGGTGGCGTTGAGCTTGCCCAATGGCTCAAGTCCGAGGGCCCGGGGAGTCACTTCGCTCAGGCGCTCGATGGCAGAACGATCCGGCGTGACCGGGTTGAGGATGACGCCTTTCAGGCCGATTTTTTCAAAGTCCTTGAGGAGGCTTTGCGAGTAGGGCGCTTGAAAGCGGAAATAGCCCGCTTTTTCATTCAGGCGCAGGCCGGTGGCTCCGATGGAGCCCATTTTTTGGAAAATCTTACGGATCTCAGCGCCGATGCGGGCGTCGCGTTCGGACGCGTCCAAGTGGCTCAAGTTCTGCTTGAGGCGGCGGAAGGCGGCTTCTGAAAAGGTGCCGTGTCCTTCGAAAATGAGTTTTCCCTTGCGGTTAAGCACAGGGATTTCTGCACCGTTGGAGAGGCTGACCCAACGGGTCTGACCGCCGGGCACGGTCGCGGGATCGATGCTCGGTCCCGTGACGGCAGGGATATAATTCAGCGCTGCATTCTGCTCGTCGATTTTTTCAGGCGACGGTGCGCTCCTGGAGCAGGCGGTCGCGCTCACGAGGGCCAGCGTGATGGCAAGCAAGCGGCCCATCCGGCCGATGGTGACGTGGTGAATCTTGAGTTTGGTGGACGGCGGCGGCACATCGGCGCCGACTGCAGTCGGAGGCCGCGACTGCGGCGCGCTCGACGTGGCGCTGGTTGGGCTCGTGGGTGTGGTCGGATTTTGGGTTTTTTCTGCGGACATGGTCTCTCTCCCCCTGGCGGTCCCCTGGTGACCCTGATTGCGCCCGGACATTTTTCTCATGAATCCGAGTGCGTTACCCCCGTTCGGCATCCGGAACTTGCCCGGGATGTCAAAGGTTTAACGCGTCTAAACCAGTTTTTTTCTTTTGGATACCCGGCCACCGAAGAATTTCTTGGGATAAGAAACACTCTCTGTTGGTGAGAGATCACGCCGTGATACTTTCACGGAAGAAGAAGGGAGTCTTCTACCGATGCCCCACACCAAGCACTCACACACCGGAACCGATCTTCGTCATTCAAGCTCTCCTGCCAAATCCCCGCGCGATGTGCTCGGGATGATGGACTCGTCGGTCAGGCGAGACTTCGAGGCCAACCGCCGAGTTCTGACGTTCGAGGAATACTTGTCGCTTCTCGCGGAGTCGCCCGAGCAGCAGCTCCGGGGATCCGCGCAGTACATGGCCGACATGATGGAGCATTTTGGCAAGGTACCGGTCGAGGGATTGGGGAGCGAAGGGGGGAGTGGCTCCGCGAATTCCGAGCCCGCCGAGTTCCGGTTTCGAGTTTTTGATGGCTTTCCCGAGGACCCTGAGAGTGCGAGTCGCAAAGTGGTCGGGCACGAAGAAGTCCAGCTTCAACTCTGGAAGGCCCTCAAGTCGTTTGAGCGCCAGGGGATGAACAACCGCCTCTTGCTCCTGCATGGGCCCAACGGGAGCGCAAAATCCTCGCTGATCCACGCCCTCATGGCGGGCATGGAGAAGTACTCGCACCACCGCGAAGGTGCGGTCTATTCGTTCAACTGGGTTTTCCCGCAGGATCGTGCGGTCCGTGGCACCATGGGCATGGGGAGTCCTTCCACGCCCCGCGATCCGTACGCAAGTCACGCCCGCATGACGGATGAGGAAATGATGTCGCGCATTCCGTGTGATATGCGGGATCATCCGTTGCTCATCGTGCCGCCGGCGCGCCGGCGCGAGTTCCTCGAGGGACTGCTCGGCACCGAGCGTGCGACCAAGCTCTGGGAAACGCTCCCGGATTATGTATCACGCGGGGATCTCTGCCACCGCTGCAAGGAGATTTACGAGTCGCTTTTGAATGCGAATGGCGGGGATTTCCGCAAGCTCGTGGCGCACGTGCAGGTCGAGCGTTTTTATTTTTCAAAAAGATATCGCGACGGCGTCGTGACCATCGAGCCGCAGATGCACGTCGATGCGCACGCGCAGCAATTGACCATGAATCGCAGCATGGGCTCGCTGCCCGCATCGCTGCAGTCCCTGAGTCTGTTCAGCATGGGGGGCGACCTGGTCGACGCCAATCGCGGCATGGTCGAGTACAGCGATCTGCTCAAGCGGCCCATCGATACCTTCAAGTACCTGCTGATTTCCTGCGAGACGGGATCGGTCAATGTGGGGCCCGCGATCGCGCAACTCGACATGGTCATGCTGGGCTCGAGCAACGAACTGCAGCTGGATGCGTTCAAGGAGTTCCCGGATTTCACGAGCTTCAAGGGGCGCATCGAACTGATCCGGGTGCCGTACCTCGTGCGGGCCTCGCAGGAGGAGGAAGTGTATCAGCCGGATATCACTCAGATCGCCAAGCAGATGCACGTGGCGCCGCATACGGGCTGGACGATCGCGCTCTGGGCGGTGCTCTCGCGGCTCAAGAAGCCCAACAGCATCAATTACCCCCCGAGCGTGAGTTCGATCATCTCGCAGCTCACGCCCATCGAAAAAGCGCGTCTCTACGACACGGGCGAGATGCCGGGGCACCTCACGCCCGAGGAGCGCAAGGTGCTGCGGGCGTCCTTCCGCAAGCTCAAGGACGAATATCAGACCATTCCGTACTACGAGGGCCGCATGGGAGCTTCGGCGCGCGAAATGAAGACCGTGCTCCACAATGCCGCGCAGAATCCGGAATTTCCCTGCCTCTCGCCGCTTGCCGTGCTCCGGGAGCTCGAGGAGCTCGTCAAGCGCACGAGCGAGTACGAGTTCCTCAAGCAGGACGTCAAGGATGGCTATCACGACAACGTGGAGTTCATCGCGACCGTCCGCAAGGAGTACATCCAGAAGATCGATCGCGAAGTGCGCGAGTCCATGGGGCTCTACGACATCCAGCAGTGGGAGGAGTTCCTCAAACGCTACGTGCAGCACGTGGCGCTCGTCCTCAAGAAAGAAAAGATCAAAAATCCGATCACCGGGCGGATGGAGGATCCGGACCTGACCCTGATCGAGGAATTCGAACGGATTGTGGAAGCGCCCTCCAATAGCGCCGAGAAGGAGTCCTTCCGGCAAAATATCATCTCTCAGGTGGGCGTGTGGTCGCTCGACCACCCGGGCAAGCCGGTGGTGTATTCCAAGATCTTCCCGGAGTACTTCCAGAAGCTCGAAAAGCATTACTTTGAGACGCAAAAAGGACTCATCACCAAGATGCACAACGCGCTCAAGCTGTTTGGCACTGATGACCCCAATATCGATCAGGAAGGCCATCAGCTCGCCGTCAAGACGCTCGAGGGGATGACGGGCAAGCTTGGCTACTGCGAGCATTGTGCGCGCGAGGTGGTGACGTTCTTGATGAGGACCAAGTATTAGGTTTCTTGCCTGCGGGGGGAAGGCATTGTCGATATTCCCGCAGGCTGCTGCAGCTCGGATTGCCAGCCCGCGCGTCACTCGTAGTCTTCGTTCAGGGCCTCGAGGAATTGGACGAGCGGCACGACATCCGGGCCTCGCAGTCTGATATCAGCGACCGCCGTGGGGGCGTTGACGAGGTCGCGTGCCCGCGCCCAGGCGCTTGCGCGCATGTAATGGAATACCGTGTTCCGGAGATCCGGTTGGGTGCCGGAGTGGAAGTAGGGCGCGCTTTGGCCGAGATTCCTGAGCAAGGGCGTCTTGAAGCGACCGAAAGCGGCGTCCCGGAGCTGCTCGGACTGGCAGGGCAGGCGAGGGGAGCCGCTCTCCTTGCGCAGTTGCAGGCAGAGCTTCTCCTCGAGGAGCGGAGTGGATGCGGGCAGCGGGCTGCGAGCCAGCGTGTGCCACGCTCCCGCGTCCCAGGCTTGCGGGGTGTCTGCGGTCGGTGTTGCGGACGGCTGCCACGCGGGCGCGGATTCCAGCAGCGAGCGATATGCGCCGTGTCCGTGGAGGTGGTCATATTCAAACTGACTGGTCCCGATCGCATGGAATCCAAAATCACTGAAGTGCGGAGGCGCGTGGCAGGCGATGCAATTCCCGGTGCCGCCCGCGGGTCTCCCTCGGGCATCCAGTCGGCCCGGTTCACTGAAGAAAACCTTCATCCCCTGCAGTTCCGCGGGCCCGAATGTGAACGCCTGCTTGTGGCGCTTCATGCGGGGAGCTAGGGTAATATCTTGATTGATATAGATAGGCGCGTTCAGTGCCTCGATCGCATGACGCAGCCTGCGGGCGTAATCGAGGTCCGACTCGTTTGCAGTCGGCGCGCGGGGGAGCGCGTTTGCAGCCAGAAAAGCGTCATAGGGGCTCCCCGTGTGTTGGCCCGCGTCGTCGCGCGCGTAGTGCAGCGAGCGGAGGTAATCGCCCACGAGTCGTGCCACCTGATGGGCTATATCGGCGTCCGAGGCGACTGAGGGATCGAGTCTCAGGGATTCGGGGAGGTCCCGGGCGGCGCCGCGTCCGCCGAGGAGGTCCGAGTAAGGAGCTTGAAACAGCGGGTCCTCATGCGACGGATCGCCTGCGTCTTCGCGAATGACTCGAGCCAGGTGCGCAAGTGCGATGCCGCGCTCGGAAGAAAGCCATCCAAAATTACGTCCCAGAAAGCCTCCGAGGACGAGCTCTTCGATCGAGCCAAATTCTCCATCAAAGTGCGTGAGCGAGCGGCCCTCCGTGTCCTCGCGCACCAAGATATCAATCAGCGCCGGAGAGTTGCGCGGCGTGTGCGTCAGGCCGTCCTCGCGATGCGGGATCGGGCTGCGAACCGCGAAGTCGGAGTAAGCCCGGGGTCCGCCGCCCGGGATCGAGTCCGCCTGATCGACCAAGTGGCAGCTTGCGCAGCTCATCGTCTGCCCGGCGGTGGGTCCTGTGATCCAGGATCCGTCACCCCGAGGAGCCCGGTTCAAAACTGGATCCGAGGGATACTTGCCTTCGGGCAGGTTGATTTGTCCGCCCGAGTGGCTTTTGAAATACTCGGCAAAACGCGTTTCCAAGAAAAGACGCTCGCCGAGCGCGATTGTGATTTCTGACGGGCGAGAGGCCGCGTGGGCGGGCGCGGTGAGAAGGAGGGCGAAACCTGCAGCATGAGTCAGGAGGAAAGAGATCATCAGGGATTTGAACATGGGGACGGAGTCCTCGCGCGCGATCGCCAAAAAGTGAGTCATGATTGCTTTTGATAATCATTCTCAGTTTTTTGCAAGAGGAGTTTTCGTCAGGGGTGGGGTTCAGACTCGTTTTTTGCCGGGGGCAGGCTGAGTGCCGGGTGTCTCGTTCACGCTCAGTGCTTTTGCAGCCTGGATGACCTGCTCGAGAGTTTTTTGAAGGAGTGCGGGGTCTGCGATCAGTTCCGGAATAATGACAATGACTTCTCCGTCGAAAACGCGAGCGCCCGGATACTGATGGAAAAAGCGCAGGGCTCCTTCTTTGACCGACTCTCGGGCAAAGTACGACCGCACGTCGGTGGTGGAGATCGCTCCAATCCGAAGATTCAAATCGATTTCGGGATTTCCGACATGGTGGTCCTCCATGCCGATCATGCTTCCGAGCGATGAGACAACCGATTCGCGACTCAAGGTCAGACCAGCGGGGATTTTTCCGAGGATTTGGGCCGAGAACTCGGTCTTGGAGTGGGCTTGGTCGAGATCGAATTCCGTCCTCTCCTGGACGCCGACTTGGCGACCCTCGATCATGCCTCGCATTTGGGGGCCCCGGGTGAATCCGCCTCGACGGAAATGCAAATGATAGCGACGTGCCACTTGGCGCCACGCGGAGAGGTGGGGGGAAGGAGGATCCCCCCAGGAGAGGGAGATTAAAAAGAGCACGGCCAGCACGATTACGAGAATCTTCCAGTACGCCATCGAGAGTTCCGATCACCGGAGTGGAGTGACTGCTTTGAGTGTGGGTTCTGTTTTGCGCGAGTGCAATGGGGGACAGGGATGGGCTTTGGACGTGGAATTTCGTGGGTATGAATTGACACATTCCGGCGACCGGACCGCGGCGGCATGATTAGAGTCATGACGAGCGCAGCAAAGCACGGGTGGTTGGGGATTCTTGGCCTGGGTTCGATCATCATCCAATTGGGGGCGCCTGCAGCCACGGCAGCGACGCTCACCAAGAGCAATACCTTCAGTGCGGGTGGAGTGATATCATCGAGCAAGGTCAATCAGAACTTTGATGAGATCGTGACAGAAATCAATACCAAGGATGCGCGTATCGCCGCACTCGAGACCCAAGTAGCGGCGGCGGCGGTCGCAACACCGTTTATTCGGGTTTTTGATAATCCGAACGCTAATAACTCCGCCACAAATGCATTCCAGGTTCCTGCCGGAATCACCAAGCTCTCAGTGGAGATCTACGGGGGTGGAGGAGGGGGAGGCGGTGCTGCGTGGGATAACATGGATGGTGACTACTATTGGAGGGACGAGTTCGGTGGGTTTGGCGGAGAGGGGGGTAGGGGGCTATTGAGCGTTTCTACGGGGCAAACCATTGATGTTTCTGTTGGGAGGGGGGGAGTCGGAGGAACCAACAATTCCGGTAGTTGCACTAGCGCATCGACCCCTGGAGAATCGGGGCGCCCTTCACTCGTCAAGGTGGCGGGAGCGACGCAGCTGGTTGCCGCCGGCGGGATGGGAGGCGACGGAATGGGAGACGGCGCTGGTAATTGCTATCCTACGGCAAAAGCCGATATGTCCAATTCCGGAGTCTCATTGGGTTTACTTGTATCCTCGGGCTCAGCGACCAGTGCGGGAACCTATGGTAAGGGCGGGCTCGGTGGCGGGCTGGAAGACGGTTTAACCCTTCAAAATAGTACAAACGGTGCCAATGGCATCGTCATCATCATGGGGTTCCCATGATTCTTGGGTTCATTCGCTGGCCCTACTGGGCGCTACTCTGCTCGGGCCTTCTTCTCACGCAGACGCTCAAAGGCTGTACCTTGAATCGCAATGCCGGTCGGAAGATCGTGCGCATCGAGTTTCCTAAAACCGCACCCCAAGTCCGATTGCGCGCGCCTGCGTCCCGCGCAAAGTCTGCGGCCGTCACACTTGCGGATGTGAACTGCTATGCAATCAATATCACTGGCGATGGTTTGGTTGAATCCACGCCGGGAGCAAACTGTGTGGCGGATAGCCGAAGCGCCCCGGTCGGTCTCACCTCCGGTTGGATCTCCGCAAGCCAGGGCTCGATCTCGCTGGATGTACCGATGGGCGCCAATCGCCGGATCGAGCTTCTCGGACGGGTTGCGACCGCCTGCAGCGGAAGCGTGGAAGGGAGCCTGGCTTCTGGTTCAGTGTCGATCCATTCACTCGCAAGCACGGTGACGGATATCGCAACTGATACCACGGTCACGCTCCAGGCCGCATTGAATCCGGATGCCTCTCCTTGGGTGGAGTGTGCGGATGCAGCTGCCGGAGGCACCGACCCCACCTGGGACTCGGCCATCTGGGATCAGGCGGTCTGGGGGGACTGAACGTCCACGCGTGCCTATCGCCCCGCAAGTCCGCTCGACTCAGAGGGGGGCAAAGCGCCATTTGGGCTCGTTTAAGCCCTAAAACGCTTAGAAAAACCTAATTTCGACGCCTCAAGTCCCGGTTTTCCGCAAAAAGTGGCGCTTTGCCCCCGGCTGACTCGCAGGGATCTCGCTCCGGACCTCACGCCGACCCCCCACTTTCCGTGGTAATTCCGTGACGCCCCATGTAAGAGGCCCCCGTGACCCCAAGTCCATTCGTTTATACCGTTTGCCAAGTGGGGGCCGAAAAGGCGCTCAAAGAAGAGATGGCGCGCATTCAGCCCGAGCTGCGCTTTGCGTTTTCGCGCCCGGGCTTTGTGACTTTCAAGATGCCCGAGGGCGCGCAAGCCAGCGGCACTTGGAATCCGGGCAGCGTTTTTGCCCGCTCTTACGGAGTGTCCCTCGGCAAGGGTACTGATATCACAGCCCAACTCCACGCCCTCCACGGTCACGCGGCTTCAAAGCTCAGGCTCCACGTCTGGGAGCGCGATCAGCACTTGCCCGGCGATGAGCCGCCGGATTTTGAACAGGGCCCGGCGGCCGAGGCGCTGGAAGCGCGTCTCCGGCGGGAGCATCCGGGCGTGTTCCTCGATGGAGCGCAGGCTCGTCCGGGCGAGACGGTCTTTGATGCTGTCTTGATCGAGCGCGAAAGTGCCGATCACCCGGCTGAGATCTGGTGGGGCTGGCACGTGCACGCCCAAGGGCGCTCGCCGTTTCCCGGTGCCCGGCCGCCGCTCGTGCAGCCGCCCGAGGCACCGTCTCGCGCGTGGCTCAAGCTGGAGGAGATGAATCACTGGCTGGGTGGACCGCTGCGCGCAGGTGATATCGCAGTCGAAGTGGGGAGCGCCCCGGGCGGCATGACTCATGCGATGCTTGAGCGCGGGCTCAAAGTTGTGGGCATCGATCCCGGGCGCATGGATGAACGGGTGCTGGGCCACCCGCGCTTCATCCATATCGCCGAGCCCGTCAATGCGGTCCTCCGCGAGCGGCTGCCGGATGAGATCGATTGGATTCTGCTCGACATGAACGTCAAGCCGGATATCTCGCTCTTTGCCATCGACCGGCTGGTGTCGCGGGCCGGGCCCGAGCTCCTGGGAGTCCTCTTGACGGTCAAGCTCAATGACTGGAAGTATGCGCGGGAGATCCCGGCCATGATCCGCCACGTCCAGGCCATGGGACTCAAGCACGTGCGGGCGGCCCAGCTCGCCAGTCATCGCCGCGAGATTGCGATCTGTGGTTTGACCCGCAGAGGCATGATGCGGCTCGGGATGAGGCTTTCGCAGGAGTGAATTCAAGCGTGCATTCTACAGAGATATCAAAAACCACCCGCTCCGAAGGCCAGTCGCCGCGCCCCGTGCCGCGCACGCCGGAGTCCTTGCGCAGGCCGGAGCGCGTGGTGCAATCGCGGCGCCCGGGGGGCAAGCCGCTGCTCAAGCGGGATCCTGATGAGCAGACGGGCCCCAAGCACGAGGAGTATTCCGAGAACGAATACCTCGTGACCCACGAAGTGGGCCCGGGCGAAGACGGCTGGCGGCTCGATCGCTTTCTCAAGGACCGCTACCGCAAACGCTCGCGTGAATCGATCCAGAAGGCGATCGAATCCGGGGCGATATCAGTCAAGCGCGAGCAGTCGCCGCACCTGCACTTGGGCAGACTCAAACCGAGCGCGCAGGTCTTTGCCGGGGATCGCGTGCTGGTACTCAGTGAGCGCAAACCCGAGCCGGAAGTGAATTTCAATTACCGGGTGATCTACGAGGACGACGTCCTCTTTGTGATCGAAAAACCCGCCAATCTCCCCGTGCATCCAGCCGGCAGTTACTTTTTCAATACGCTGCTCGTGCACCTCAAGACGCAGGGGCACCGCGATCCGCTCAAGATGGAGCGCGAGTATTTCCTCGTGCACCGGATCGACAAGGAGACGAGTGGTATCCTCGTGCTCGCCAAGGAAAAAGAAGCCTGCGCAAGCCTGGTCTCGCAGTTTGCCGAGCGCACGACCGCCAAGCGCTACCTCGCAGTCGTGCGGGGAGTGGTGCCCGAGTATTTCGAAGTGGACGCGCCCATGCTCAAGGATGACGGCTCCGCGATCGGGCTCAAGATGCGCACGGGTGATATCACTGAAGAAGGCGCGCTCACCGCGTTCACGGGATTCAAGCGCCTCGAAGTGGCCGGGGAATTCTCGCTCGTCGAGTGTTTCCCCAAAACCGGGCGCCAGCATCAGATCCGCGTGCACCTGGCGCATGCCGGGCACCCGATCGTGGGCGACAAGCTCTATGGCATCCCCGAGCACGAGGCCATTCGGTTCTACGAGCGGCGCAACCTCAGCGCCGAAGCCCAGGCGCAGCTCATCCTGCCCCGGCATGCGCTCCACTCGGCGGGGCTTGCGTTCACGCACCCGGTGAGTGGCAAGCGCATGGAATTCATGACGGACCTGCCACCGGATTTGCGGGCGTTTGTGGAGTCGCAGAAGAACCTACGCTGATGCGCGGTTAATACGCATATCGACGATGCTACCCGTGCATCAGTCAAGATTCCCCGTAGACAAGGCCGCAGCGAGACGAGCGACCAAAGCGTATTCAACGATACGGTGCGGGAGCGAGACGAGCGAGAACGCAGTATACGGGGAATATCGACGATGCCCGTGAAAACGGATACCGGTCCCGGAAGTCTGGCCTCCGGGACCGGATCTGCTCTGAGGGACCGGATCTTCTCTGAGGGATCAAAACGTCAATTCTGCGCTGATCCCCGTTTTATTGACCGGTCCTCCGACCGTCTCGATGCGGCTCAGGCGAGCCGTCAGGAAATCCCCGACGTCCGTCGCGCGCGGCAGAACCGGAATATTGAGCCCGGCAAGCTTGGCGTTGAGGGCGCTCTCGAGAGTGCTCTTGAGAGAACTAATATCAACACTCGTGCCCGCGATCGAAACGCTCCCCGAAAAGCCAGTTGCCGTGGCCGCGCCCAGGGAGATCTTGAGTCCTCCCCCGCTCAGCACGGTGGTCGCGGTGACCGAGGCGGTGATGTTCTGTACGTGATAGCGGGTGACCGTTCCCGCTTTGATGCCCGTGGTGACGCGCAACGGGACGTTGAGTTTGTAGGTGCCGGTGCTCGCCACGCTGGAGGTCAGAACGGTGATCATCCCCTCCGGACGCGCGGCAATGCTATAGGTCGCCCCCGGCAGGCCGCCGAACACCCCTGACCTGGTCGGGCAGAGGTAGGCTTGCTGTCCCGCGAGATAGAGGCCTTTTTCGATCAGCCAGAGGGGGACGACAGCATCGATATGGCCGCCATAGCTGAGCTCTTCCGCCTTGCTTGATTTTTTGGTGTAGGTGAGCAGGGATGCGCAGGAAGAAACACTCGCACCGCCTCGGCTCAGACTTGCGTCCCAAGTCGAGACGAGTGCCCGATCGTCGTCCACGCTCAGGGACGCAAGTGCGATTTGGTAATCGTAGCTGAACCCGCTTGCACTGCTGGCTCCCGAGACGGAGAGAGCAACGTTCAAGGCATCATTCATCGAGCCCAGGAGTTTGTCCTGCAGGTCTTCGTTATCGGCCACGTGGTGAGCGAGTTGCTGGTTGATGCAGGCCTCGATCGTGCCGCATGAGGATCCAAATGCACCCGCCACGGAAAATCCGAAATCCACCAATGTATTGAGAAAGCTGCTCCCAAAGGTGAATGAGCCGATATCCGCATCGAGCTCGTGGATGGTGTGGATGACGATTCGATCGCCCGATGCCCCAAAGCCCAGGTTGAGATCCAGATCCAGATCCCGCACGCTGAAGCTCACGCTTGCCAGATCGAAAGCCTCATCCGGCAGCACGATGCAGGCATCTTTGGCATTGATGACGAAAGCGACTTCGGCCGAGAAATAGGCGCCGTCCTGATTGAGGTTCAGATCCAGCTTGTTGCCGCTCTGGAAGTGGGCCCGCAGGTCGTTGGAATCCACGGGGAGCCGGAGCGTGATATCACGTGCCTTGAGCTTCCAGGAGCCGTCGCAGAGGCTGTCGAAGCGACCTTCGGCGAGCACCACGTCGGGCACCTCGATATCGCCGAGTCCCGCTTCATTGGCCAGAGTCGGCACCACTTCGGACGCGATCCGGTCAAGCCCCGAGGCCGTGAGCGCGACCTTGAGCCTCTCGGTGCCGTCGTCGACCCCGATTTCGGACACGGAGCTGCTGAAGCCGGAGCTCGCGAGGGAGGCCGCAAGAGAGGAGCTTGCCGACCAAGAGCGGTTGATCACCGGGCCGCTCGGCGCGAGGTTCAAAACGCCCGCTTGAATGGATTTCTCGATGATTGACTTGAGCTTGGCGCGGTCAGTCTCACTGAGCAGCGAGCTCTGGATTCGGACAGTGTTCTCCCCGGCTGGAACGGCGACTGCCGCTCTGGATTCAAAGACTCCCCCGAAGGTCGCGCCTGCGGCAAGCAGGGCAACCCCTTTGATTACTTTGGTTTTCATCGTTCACTACCCCCGATTACCGAGGTTATGGTGCACTGCATTGCTCGGGAATGTGTCTTTCCAGACACGCCTCATTGATTGGGAAATTTTAAGAAAGCGCGGGTTCCTGAACGCCCTGTTCTCGGGTAAGGACAAGGAAGTCTCTTCCTCACTTTCAGGAGATCAGGTTCATGAAAAACGATATCACTTCCGTCCCCGCCGCCCAGTACCGCAAGGATTATCAGGTGCCTGCATTCCTGATCGACACTGTGCACTTGGAGTTTGATCTGGGCGAAGAGGCGACCCGGGTGAAAAGCCGCCTGGTTTTGCACCGTAATCCGGCCGCGCCTGCGCGTGGCAGCACACTCAGGCTCGATGGCGAGCAGCTCGAACTGATATCCGTGACCGTCGACGGTCGGGTGTTGCAAGCAAGCGAGTACACCGTGGACGCCGAGTCGCTCACGATCGCCCATGTGCCGGAACGGTTTGAGCTGCAGGTGGAAACGCGGATTCACCCTGAGAAAAACACTTCGCTCGAGGGGCTTTACAAGAGCTCGGGTAATTTCTGCACCCAGTGCGAAGCCCAAGGGTTCCGCAAGATCACTTACTACCTGGATCGTCCGGATGTGATGGCGGTATTCACAACCGTCGTGCGTGGCGATGCCAAGCGCTACCCGCACCTCCTCAGCAACGGCAATCGGGTGGCCGATCGGATGCTTCCGGACGGGCGGCGCGAAGTCACCTGGAATGATCCGTTCCGCAAGCCCTGCTACCTGTTTGCGCTCGTGGGCGGGGATCTCGCCCGCGTGCAGGATCACTTTGTGACCCGGAGCGGGCGCAGGATCACGCTTGAGATCTACGTCAATCACGGCAACGAGAACCGCACGGCGCATGCCATGGAAAGCCTCAAGCGCTCGATGAAGTGGGACGAAGAGCGCTTCGGACTCGAGTACGATCTCGATCTCTTCATGCTCGTCGCAGTCGATGATTTCAATTTCGGCGCGATGGAGAACAAGGGACTCAATATCTTCAATTCGCGGCTCGTGCTTGCGAGTCCGGAGAGCGCCACCGACGCGGATTTTGAAGCGATCGAAGCCGTCGTGGGTCACGAGTACTTTCATAATTGGAGCGGCAACCGCGTCACGTGCCGCGACTGGTTCCAGCTCTCGCTCAAAGAAGGCCTGACCGTCTACCGCGACAGCGAATTCACGGCTGATATGACCTCGCGCACGGTCAAGCGCATCTCGGATGTGGCGATGCTGCGCGCGCGCCAGTTCCCCGAGGACGCAGGCCCGATGGCGCACCCGATCCGGCCGGATTCCTATATCGAGATCAACAATTTTTACACGGCTACTGTGTACGAGAAAGGGTCGGAAGTGATCCGCATGATCGCAACCCTCCTCGGACGCGAGGGCTTCCGCAAAGGGATCGATCTGTATTTCAAGCGCCATGACGGTCAGGCCGTGACCTGCGAGGATTTTGTGGTCGCGATGGAAGACGCAAGCGGCGTCAAACTCGATCAGTTCCGCAACTGGTACTCCCAGGCCGGCACTCCGCGCCTCGCCGTGACGGGCGAGTACGATGCGGGTCGCAAGACTTACGCGCTCACCGTCAAGCAGAGCACGCCTGCGACCCCCGGACAGATGGAGAAAAAGCCGTTTCAGATCCCGCTTGCGGTCGCGCTGCTGGATTCGCAGGGCAAGGAACACGGAGCGCGCGTCCTGCAAGTGCGCGGCGAGAGTGAGACGTTTGTTTTCGAAGGCGTAACAGAGGCGCCGGTGCCGTCACTGCTTCGGGAGTTTTCAGCCCCCGTGCATCTGGATTACCCTTACACCCAGGATGAGCTTTTGTTCCTGCTCGCGCACGATCAGGACGGCTTTGCGCGCTGGGAAGCAGGTCAGAAGCTCTCGCTCCGCACGATTCAGGCCCTCCTGGATGCGCGGATTCAAGGGGGCGAGGCCCGTCCGGACGCACGCTATCTGGCCGTGTTTGGTGGGATGCTCAAGAATCCAGGCGTGGATGAGGGGCTGGCGGCCGAGCTTCTGACTCTGCCGGACCAGGCCTATATCGAACAGATCCAGACCGGCCCCGTTCATCCGGATCATGTCTGGCATGCGCTCGGGAGTCTCAAGCGCGAGATTGGACTCGCTCATGCGGATGCCTTGAAGAGTGCTTTTGAACAGCGCTCCCGGCCCGAAGCCTACCGTTACGAAGCGCAAGCCATGGGCAGGCGTGCGCTCAAGAACACGGCGCTGGCGTACCTCTGCCGCAGTGGCGCACCCGGGGGACTGGGCACAGCGCTCGCACAGCTTAAAACTGCGCAGAACCATACGGACGAAGTGTCAGCACTCCGCATCCTTTCGGAGCACGCGAGCTCCGAGCGCGAAGAGGCCATGGCGCAATTCTACTCGCGTTGGCACAAGGACGGCGTCGTCATGAACAAGTGGTTTGCGGCCCAAGCTTCAAGCTCGGTGGGCGACGGACTTGCTCGCGTGCAGGGCTTGCTTGCGGATCCCGCGTTCCAGGCCGGTAACCCCAATCATGTGCGCTCGGTGCTTGGAGCTTTTGCGAATGCCAACACCGTGCACTTCCACCGCGTGGATGGCGAGGGATATCGGTTTTTTGCGGACCAGGTGCTTGCGATTGATGCCAAAAACCCAAGTCTTGCCGCGCGTCTCGTGAGCAGCTTCAATCAGTGGAAGCGCTTTGAAAGCGTGCGCAAAGCCAAGATGGGGGAGGCGCTTGAGCGCCTCGCCCGGCACAAGCTCTCTCCGGGGACTGGCGAAGTGGTGAGTAAAGCGCGGCTGGGGTAATCCTGCAGAGTTCAAAAATTCCGCAGAACCCTGCAGGGGAGAGGGAAATGCCTCGAATCTGCAGGGCGGATGCTTGAGAGTCGGATCTCAATACGGCAGCCGGAGCAAACGGTTCTGATTTCATTGGTAGAATGCCACTTGGACCCCGCGATCGCGGCGGCAGGACTCGAGCGTGGCTTGGAACCGTTCGTATTTGCGGAGCGAGAATTCCCCGAAACAGAGAAAAGCCACGTGCCGCACACGCGGGCACTTGCCGCAGAGGTGATCGATCATGGCATCGAACGCTTCGTCGAAGTCGAGGCGTTCGGCGCCTTGTACTTTGATATTATCAGTCACGATTATGGCGTTGTCCGTGCACGCCCCCTTTTTGGGGGACGGGTAGAAATTGGAGTGCGGATCCCCGGTGATCAGTTTGCAGAGTCGGTCGATATCGGTTTCTGCGATCCGTTTCCGGATCATAGACTCTTGGATCATTCCCGCCAGCCGTTCATTTCGCTCGAGGTTTTCCATAGGGGCCTCTCCTTGTGCCTTTGAGATTAACGGATGCCTCTGCCAGCGGAGGTCAGGCAGGGGTATAGAGGCGCAAAATGCGGCGACTCCCTGCGGTTAGGTTTGCTCAAGGCAGCGTGCCCGCGATCCCAGGCATCTCAAGCGGTTCCCGCTCGTCGGAGTCCCATTTGCCGTTGATATTGCGTTCCAGCTTGAATGAGCGCGACTCAGAGCCTGGCAAAGCGCCAATCGGGCGGGATTTGGCCTGAGGCCATTACACCCATATCACCGTCAAGGCCGCAAAAGCGACGTCAGAGTCCGGATCGTTCGTGCAAGCTCAAGAGTTGTGTTGAAATGGCGCTTTGCTCCCGTCTGAGTCGCAAGGACTTTCGGGAGCAAAAGCCCCAAGAGGGATCAAACCCTCGCGCTCAAATTGGCTTCCGTGAGCACGCTTGCAAAAACCCCTTCGAATACGTCACGCCGGACGCGGTTATTGAGCTTGAGGATGAGCTCGCGCGGATCGAGCGTGCGGGTGGCGGTGCGCTTGCCCTTTTTGAGCTGCACACCCGCCTTCATGGCGTCGACTTCCTTGATCTGAAACGTGTAGCTGCTTTCGATCGTGGTGGGCGCGGGCTCGTTCTCCGGGCGGATCACGCGGAATTCAGCGACCAAGCTCTCGACCGCCGAAAACGAGCGCGCATCGGGCGCATCGAATTTGATCTCGACCGCCCCGGATTTGTCGTCGGCGGCTGATATCTTGCGGCGGGGAAAACGGTAATTGGTGTCGATGATCGAGCAGAGGTCCTCGATCCACGGGTGCGGGAGCACGCGGAGCTGGAGCGCGCCAAAAGTGCCGGCCGCGGCCGCAAGCTCTCCCGGTCCGTAGGTGATATAAAGGCTCTTGGTGGCATCCGTGATGCGCGCGGTCTCGGGCAGTGCAAATTCCCAAGCCAGAGGAGCGGACGTCGCACCTGCGGCCAGAGCGTCCGTGCCCGAGGCAAGTGCGCCGCTGGAGGCGATTTCCACAAAAGCGCTCTCTTGCTTGGCCTTGACCTTGCGCTCGGTGCCCAGAGCGAGACGCACGAGGAGCGTGCTCAGTCCCTCAAAGGGCTTGTTGCCGTGGTTGCGCACGACGAGGGTGCCATTCACGCGGGTGCCTTGAAGCCAGGATTCGCCCTGGATTTCGATCTTGTACTCGATGCTGTCCTTGAAAAATGAGCCTTTCATGGATGATATGCCTTTCTTTTCACTTTCCTTGTGCTTGGAGGAGTGCGTCCGTCATTTCGACAAAGCCCGCACCACTCTCGGCTTGGGTCAGCCAGCGGGGAGGGTGCGTGATCCGATCGATGAAATTTTTGAGATTGGCCACTCCGACCGAGTGCGGAAAGTGGCGGAACATGGGTTCGTCATTGGGAGAGTCGCCGATGAAAAGCCACTCTTCGCGCGCGGGGAGTCCGGGCTGCGTGCCCAGGTAGTGGCTGAAGCCTTTGACCTTGTCGAACTCGCCAAACCACGTGTTGACGTGGATGCTCGAGATCTTGGCGTGCGCGCCGGTGGATTCGCAGAGCTGCACGAGTGCATCGATATCAGCGCGCGGCCAGGGCGGCGCATCCTCGCAAAAGTCGATTGCAAGGTCATGCTCGCGGTACCCTTGATCGCTTGCAAAATGCACGTGCGGGAAGCGCGCGCGGATTTTTGTCGCAAGCGCCGCGAGTTTTTCCTGACGGAGCCCGGCGTCCGGGATTGCGCCCGGCGTATCGATGCGCGTGCGGCGCAGGCCACCCGCTTCTTGGCGGGTCATGAGGAACGTGAACGCGCCGTTCTCGCCCACCACGGCGTCAATCGGCCAAAAACGTGCAAAGTGATCGCACCAGCCGGCTGGCCGCCCGGTGATCGGAACCACGCGCAAGCCTGCATCCTTGAGGCGCCAGAGCGCCGCATAGGCCTCCGGCTTGAGTTTGCCGTGGGAAGTGAGCGTGTCGTCGATATCGAGGCACACGCCGCGGATGCTTTGCAGGAGTTTTGAATCTGCGAGTTTCCAGTCTTGGGGCTTCATCATGGGGCTCACCGGGAGTCGGGCTTGGCCAGAGCGCGGGTTGGAGCCATGCGGCCTTGCTCGTCGCGGAAAGGGCAGTTTTCAACACAGTCCACGCCCTCATGTTCGCAGGGCTCGACGTGGATGTGCACGGAGGTGCGCGGGTAGATGTCTTGGATTTCGGACTCGATGCGATCGCAAAGGCCGTGGGACTCGTGCACGGACTTATGGCCGCAGACCACCATGTGGAAATCCACGTGCCGCTCGGAGCCGCTCTTGCGGGTGCGTAGCTCATGTATTTCGATCGCCTGCTCGCGATGGCGCTCGAGCACGTTTTTGATATCCCGGAGCTCGTGCTCGGGCAGGCCCGTATCGGCGAGCTCCAAGAGTGCTTTTTTGACCTGCTTGATCGAG
>Ga0172372_10001424_pt1 | contig 37070 bp, 31 predicted proteins | sample LakKiv5m_2_FD_114544 | JGI IMG/M metagenome (GOLD analysis project Ga0172372, IMG submission 114544) | Freshwater microbial communities from Kabuno Bay, South-Kivu, Congo - kab_092012_9.5m | ecosystem: Environmental > Aquatic > Freshwater > Lake | place: Democratic Republic of the Congo...
AAAAGAGCTTTTTCTGCGCCTATTCCAGAACGGATTTGTCTCAAGGCTTGGCTCACATAACCTAATTTTCCAAGTGCTTCATCTGTGTTTAACAACTGCTCCAAATCGGCCATCGAACGAACTGGATTGGCTATCACAGGCCCCTTTTTTTCAATAATATCTAAATCGCGCCCAAGTGCTTCGGCTGTAACTAAAATATCACAAAACAAAATGGCAGCATCCATATCGAAGGCGCGCATCGGCTGTAATGTGATTTCAGTCGCCAAGTCAGGTTCATGGCAAAGTTCCATAAAACTGTGTTTTTTGCGCAGTTGTTGATACTCATCCATGTACCGCCCCGCCTGTCTCATCAACCAAACGGGCGGACGAGGTGTAAACTGGCCGCGCACTGCAGCGCATAGTAAATCTCTTGAATTCATCTAGGTAAGACTAGACGACATCGTTGATTATCAACGCATCGGGGCTATAATCAACGGCCTTAATTTAAAAACGGTGCGGATTGAAAAAATCCCAACAATTCAACAACCCGAAAAAAATTTCACCTGCTACTCGGGGCAAAAGATTATGGTTACGCAATTTTTTAAAAAGACGACTTCTCACTAAAACAACGCTCACGCCGATTGCAATTAAAAAAAAACTCAATTTGAAAAAACCTCATAAATATAGCAACCTAGAAGAAACTCTAGCTCATCATGATGGCAAGAGTTTGTGGTTACATCAAATTTTCAAAAAAAGATTCTTGATCAAAACGTCATTAATTCTCACACCGATAGCTTTGGTGAGCACCCTGTTCATTGCTCTTCGCAACGTCGACCAATGGCTGTATGACAATCCCGACACCTTGAAAGAAATAAACTTAACCCAACGCGCTTACATGGATGGACTCTTGAATATGTCAAATCCTTGGAATCGAGCCAATGCAGACAACCCCGCAGCTTACTTGATGTCTTTCTTTATCGGAGCCCAATCCGATATTCTGGAACGCTTGAAGCTTGTAGTTGCAAAACTAGATGAAAACAAACTGATTTTTCTAACCAACCTCCTAAAAACCATTGAGCTTAGCGACGCGCAAAGAGAGCGTTTTGTAATTTTGATTTCGACTCTACTCAAAAACGATGTGTCACTAGAGAAGTTGCCCTTGCTGGTTGAAATTCTCGAAAAGCTCGAACAAGCGGAATTAAAAAGGCAAAAAGCTGCGCTCGCTAAAACCCCAACTGAGCTCGTCGATGCTTCAGGAAATCGACAAGAAGAGCTCGAACCGCAAATCCAAATCGATTTTTCTTTAGTCGATTTGCTCACCACCGACAAACCCGAGGCGCTCGATTTTTTACTCGGAACCTTGCTTAAATTGTCTCCTGAAAACTACACTCAATTGCTCAACATCATCGCTAACCTAGGAGCTGGTCGAACCGAAAAACTATTAGCAGTATTCGAAGATTTGAGCATCTCTGATGTACGACAATTAATTCCATTGCTCAATGGCTTAAATAGCACCAGTCTACACGATGCCGTGGATCGTTTAGACACCCTGCCCGTCACCACCATCAATGATCTCATCAGCTTAGCTGTCCAATTGAGATCAAGCGATGTTGAAGCCTTGTTTGAAGCCACCAAAACCTTTAGCTCCAGTCAGTTTAGCGATTTTATTGAATTGCATGAACTCGTCTCCGTCGCCAACATACGAAACGCCTTTGAAATTTATAGTCACCTTAGCAACTCAGATACTGAAGCTTTAGTTTTAAACATTTTGAAAAGTTACAGCACTAAAAAATCTGATTTAAATTATATGCTGCAAGAACTCTCTAGTTTGAACCCACAATTGCAACGTACCTTTATCACCAATTTTAAACATATTGACAAAAAAACACTTCTAGACTTGCCTTTCATTTTCAGAAAACTCAACAGCCAAATTGACAAACAACGCTTAGTTGAAGAGGCGAGTTACTTGAGCATCACTCAACGTCAAAATGCCGTCGAACTTTTTAAAGACATCAAAAGCCGTTCCATCTCAAAAGTTTTGGATATTTCAACAAACTTGAGCAACAGCTTGAGCAAAAGTCAATTGGTCGATCAGTCTTACCGAATTTTAAAATTCAATGCCACCGATGATGTCGGAGATCGAGTCACGCAGGGGTATGTTGCACCTAAATCCGTCTACGACAATGACAGCTCTAATGTATTAGAAAGTTTGATCAACCAACTCTATAACATCAATGATACCTCACTCAATACTGAACTGCTTGACGTGAGTGATGACCTTAGCGATCTATCTCTTTATCGCGGTGCCGAAGTCATCACTGCAATTGATATCAATGCCAACGACCTTTCTAAACCTAGCAGTGATGGCACTCGATTCAAAACAGAACAAGCGGTAACACTCTCAAAATCAAGTCGACAAAACACGCGCGTGCATCGTTTGGTCACCATTCAACGACAACTCAACCGCAAAGAACGCTCCTCAGCTATCGATACTTTGCATGATCTCGACTCCAAAGAGCACCGTAAAGCCGCCATAGATTTAGGTTTTTATGCAGATAAGCCCTTATTGGCAGACTCGATTGCCTACACTGAAAACCTCAGATTCCGATTGGGTCATGATGATGGACTCGATGCCAGCAAGCGCTTGATCGTGTTGGCAAGTCGAATCAATGAGAACAGTTTGAGTGAATACGATCAATCACGCGATAGTCAAGAAGAAACTTTTCTCACTTTAAATAAAGCACGCCAAGCAGGTTTAGATGCACTGCAAAATGAACGTGAGTCTAGAGTTCGACAAATCTTGAAACAAACCACTAAAGAATCCGATGTGTATGGCAATACGCGGACCTACGCTTCTGGGGGCAATATCTTGAGAATCATCTCACTATACCGTAGATTAGATAGCATGGAGCCAAAATCAAACCCCTTTGAGCGCACTAGAGCTGCAGAATTGGCTGATGCCCTATCTAGCTCCGATGGAATAACACTTGGTCCTTCAGGTCTAGCTGGCGTGAGTCGTGTGGTGACTCAAGAGACCAAAATTCGAAGGATGAATGAATACCTCTCACAGTCTTATAGCGAACTATGGAATCGAAGAGTGATCGGACTCACCGACAGGCCCATATTAGTATCTCATCGCATTGAGAATGAGTTTGAAATCCCCGATCCAGAAAACATCAAAAAAGACACTCGTGCGAAACCTCAGGTGGTTTTAATTAAACCTAAAAGTACGAATACTGGATTTTAAGAAATTTCGTTGTGCCTAATCAGCGCGTACTGCTGGCCCGGAAAGCGCTGAACTTGTCCGGTTAAAACAGCGTGATTTAAAGCTTGGTTTAACTCTTCATAATCTTTACCGCTTTTCATCAGCAACTCTTCAATGCTTCTAGGTTCATAACTTAAACCCAACTCATTCTCATGTGGCTCTATTTTCGAACTTATTTCAGCGCTGTCGTATTGCTTGAAAGAAGTCATCATGGTTTGGTAACATTCGAGAATATCATCCACTCGCTCAACTAGTGTTGCTCCATCTCGAATCATCTGGTGGGGTCCTTTCGAAACATCACTATTGATAGGCCCTGGTATAGCAAAACAATCTTTTCCTTGTTCCAAAGCCCATCGCACCGTCACCATGGTTCCACTTGGAAGCCCTGCTTCCACCACCAACACTCCCAAACCCCAAGCGCTAATCAAGCGATTGCGCCAAGGAAAATGATGCTTAATCGGCGCAGCACCTGGTGGATACTCGCTGATAAGAAGACCAGATTGATTCATGCGCTTAAAAAGTTCCTCGTTCTCTCTGGGATAAACGCGATCAATACCCGTGCCTAAAAAGGCGATGGCTTTGCCATGCACATCCAAAGTCGCCTTAAGTGCCACGCCATCAATGCCCTTCGCTAATCCACTGATAATGGTAATTCCCTCTGCTGCTAACTCTTGAGCAAAGCGCTGCGCCATTTGTCGTCCATATAAGGTCGGGCGTCTCGTTCCAACAATCGAGATTCCAAAGAAAGGATTTTCGGGCAATTCACCTTTCAAATAAAGTAACTGTGGCGGACAACTCAGGTGATAAAAATGAGGTGGGTAATTTTCGTCTCCACTTAGCATCAAGCACACACCTTGATCATGCAACCGCGACAGCGTTTGATCGTGCATGAGTCTATCGCATTTCTTGTTAAACGCCACCCAACTATCTTGACCCACCCAAATGGCTGCAGCCTGTGCATCTTGCATGAATCTTACTGCTGAATCAAAGTGACTCAGAATCCTATTTTGCTGTTCGGCATTGAAAACATCCGATGCATTCAATAAGAATCTCGCTTCTAATTCTTCCATTTCTGTGCGCTTCTCTATAAAAGTCTCATTGAGAGTTTGAAGGGGCTAGGGGCTGCCTAAAATTAAAAGTACGAACTTCCTTTCAAGAAAAAAACAAAAAATTATGATCATCAAACACTCTCTCTTCTCACTATTAGAAATGATGGTGGTGATCGCCATTATTGGATTTCTCGCTGGAATTCTCGTCGTCAATTTGGACGAATCAGCTAATTATGCCGCTCAAGAAACCACTAAAGCCACCATCAATTCGGTTGAGCAAGCTTTGAAAATGTACAAACTCAAACATAAAAATTTTCCCTCAACTGATGAAGGGCTTGAGGCCTTGGTCGCAGATAAAACCCTCAGTAGCTTTCCAAAAGACGCTTGGGGCAATCCACTCAATTATCAATTCCCCAGCAGTCGCGATCAACCCTTCGACCTTTGGTCTTTAGGTTCTGATGGTGCCGATGGCGGAGAAGACCTCAATGCCGATATTTTTAACGGTCAAGAAAACGAATAGTCACCGCCGAGATTACTGAATCAACTACTGACCTAAACCTTGTATTTATAACTTGGTCAGTTAAGTTGGCGACCTGTTGTACCTAAACCTAATGGATGACTCTTAAGTTTGCCGAGGCTGCGTCGCAATTTTAGTTTATTTGAGATCATCATCGTCGTGCTGATCATCGGTTTCATCATGGGCGTTGCTGCAATTCAGATGGATTCAATCATGCCGTCTTCTCGCTTAAAAAAACAATCGCGAGAAACAGCTAATTTGATGGAACTAGCCATTTCGCAATCTGCCATCGAGGGAAAAACGCTCGCCTTGGTATTCAACACCGAGAACCGTACCATGAACTTAGAAGTTCATCCGGAAGATAAAAGTCTATTCGATTTAAGTTTAGAAGAACTTGAGGCTTTGGTTTTATACTCCTCAACTTGGCCTGAAAGCATCACCCTGTTATCCGTCGAAGTGAATCGTTTGGACGATGCCGAGGTGAGCGATCAACGCATTTTATTTTTCCCAGAGGGCAGCTCGGAGGGAGCCACCGTCATGTGGCAAGAGTCTTCAGGGTTGAAGCAAAGCATCGAACTATGGCCCTTATTAGGCAAAGTTGACATCTTGCCTTTGGACCAAACTTATGTTTATTAAAAACAAACATTTTACCCTCATTGAATTGATGGTGGCGTTGGCCATCTTTGCAACAGGTGTATTATTCATTCTGGACCGACGAAACTCCAGCATGGAGGTGAGCTATCAGTCTATCCAGTTGATGAAGGCCCAAGGCATCATAGACGAGATACTTGCCGATTATCGACTTCATCCTTTTAGCAAAGAAGAACGACCTTTGGAAAAAGATTACTCCCCTTTTGTCGTCGAAGTACAGGTGGACGAGGAATCTATCAGCATCATTCCCGAAGATTGGCGCCTAGTGCCAGAAATCATCAATGATGATGAAAAGAAAAAGGAACGCATCATTCTGCGTGTCAGCATAACGGTTAAGTATGGTTCATTATCTAGCGATGATCCTGTCAATGAATACTCAATCTCAACACTCATCCGCCATATTGAGCTAGAAAAAGACAAGGACGCCATTTGAGCAAAAAGGTTCTCTGCCTAGTGATCACTCGAATGGTGGCCGGTGGGGCTCAAAAAATCGTGCTCGAATTGATTCGAAAAATCCCTGCCGATCAATTTGAAATTCATCTCATTGCCGGCAAAGCCACAGGCAAAGAAGGAAGTTACTGGGAAGAAGTCACCAAATTGATACCGGCAAGTCAAATCCACAAGGTCTCAAGTCTGGTGAGAGCGCCCAATCCGGTGTTAGACTTCCTAGCCTACAAAGCTATTTGCGCCATATTTAAACGCATCAAGCCCGACATCGTTCACACGCATACAAGCAAGGCCGGCGTGGTGGGTCGATTGGCAGCACAAAAAATGGCCATTTCTAAAATCATCCATAGCACCCACGGCTTAATTTACGAAGTCAATGCCAACATACCTGGTATTAAAAATAACCTTATGCTGAAATTTTTTCTAACCGCCGATCGCTATGTTGGCAAGAAAACCGACGCTCTCATCACTTTAAGTGAAAAAGAAACAGGCTCTGCCATCAAATTGGGCTTAGCGCAAAGCCAAAAAATCAATGTCATTTCCAATGGCATCCCACTCAAAGACTTAGCCGACATACCCAGACAAGAATCCGACTGGGAACATAAACCACTATGTCTTGGTATAGCAGGAAGATTGGCCTCCGAGAAAGGACATGAACTTTTGCTAAATTGCTTCAAAAAACTGCTGGATCGCCACCCTGATGTTACTCTGAAAATAGCAGGATCAGGCCCCCTGCAAGCTCATTTAGAAAAACTTGCCCACGATCTAAACATCGCTTCAAACGTGCAGTTTTGTGGCTTTCAAACTGACATGGTTAGTTTCCTAAGTTCAATTGATATTTTTGTTTTATCCAGCCACTATGAAGGTTTTGGATTGGTGTTGATTGAGGCGATGGCGGCAGGCCTGCCCGTTGTCGCAACCGATGTCGGTGGCGTGGTGGAAGTGGTTGTTGACGGCAAAACGGGACTCATCGTTCCACCCGGCCAAGAAAATGAATTGATCATGGGCATTGAATACTTTCTAACTCATCGCAAATTATGCCATAGCTTTGGTCAAAAAGGTCGAAAACATGTCATGCAGCGCTTTAGTCTCAAACACATGATCGAGGAGCATTTAAAACTATATCACTCCATCAACAAAAATTCGCACCACGCTATTTCAATCATTCCTCCTGATTACATGTCTATCGACTTGCACATGCATAGTTTACACAGTCATGATTCAAAAACTAAAGTTGATCATATCATTCAAAAAGCTGTCTCGCAAGGACTTAAAGCCATCTCGATCACTGATCATGATAACTTAAACGGCAGCCTTGAAGCTAAACGTAAAGCGCCCGCTTCGCTCATGGTCATCAACGGCATGGAAATCACCAGTGACGTCGGTGACATCATCGCTTTATTTATCGATCAACCTATTCAATCAACAAAATTTCCAGACTTAATTCACGAGATTCGCGCACAAGGTGGTTTGGTTTATTTACCGCACCCCTTTAGAGGTCGTCGCAGCATCTCTCTTGAATTATTAAAGCACATCGACGTCTTTGAAGTCTATAACGGCAGATCACAAGGCATTGATTTTGATGATGACAATTTTGGCAATCGCGAGATCGTGCAGTTTGCTAGCAGTCATGCACTAACAGGCATTGGTGGTTCAGATGCACACAAGACTCCCGAGCTGATGAGAGTCAAAACTTGGGTACCACCTTTTAAGACAGAAACAGAGCTTAAAGCCATTTTAAAAAGTCAAAAAATATTTCCCATTGATGTCGATGGGAACTGGCTTGAAGAGTCTCTCGAGACCTCTCAATAAAATGTGGCACAAAAAAAATTCTAATCCTAAAGTGATCTATGGATACCCTCTGGCCGTTAAAATAAATTGTATTTTATAATGGCATAGAGAGCCCTAACGCCATCTTTCCATCCAATCTTTTTTCCCTCTTCGTAAGTTCTCCCATAATAGGATATCCCTACCTCGTATATCCTACAACCAGTACGAGCCACTTTTGCCGTGATTTCTGGTTCAAACCCAAAGCGATTTTCCTTGATGTCAATCGCCTGAATGATCTCGCGTCGAAAAACCTTATAGCACGTTTCCATATCTGATAAACTAAGATTGGTTAGCATATTTGATACTAATGTTAAAAAGCGATTGCCGAGCATGTGCCAGAAATAAACAACTCGATGAGCATCGCCACTTGTAAAGCGCGAACCAAACACCACATCGGCTCTATCAGATTCAATGGGGGCCAAAAGACGAGGGTACTCCATCGGATCATATTCCAGATCAGCATCCTGAATAATCACCACATCGCCCGTTGCCGCTTTAAAGCCAGATCGCAACGCTGCTCCTTTACCTTGGTTGATCTCGTGATAAATGACCAAATCAACCTGACCTGCCAGCTCGTTTTTCAGTAACTCACGTGTGCCATCCGTAGAGGCATCATCGACAATGATGATTTCTTTTTCAACAACAGGAGATTCTTTTACTCTAGTGATGATCGTGGCTAAAGTAAGTTTTTCATTATAAACAGGGATGACAATGGATAGTTTTAAGGTTGAAGTCATTTCGTTAATATAAATTAATACTCGGCCTGAAACTCAGCCCACACACCTTAAAAGCAAATTGAAATAGTAAACCATAAACTCCAGTAGTTAACGTTTTATTGCTTCAATCATCTTAATCGGTTAAAGAACTTTATAAAGCCTCACCCCCTCTTTATCCACAATACAATCAAATAGTTGCATTTCAAAAGCAACTTTACTCCATGTGCCTAATGCCGTATAGGCCCTAGCCTCATCAATCACGATATAATCAAATTTTTCTTGATGCACAACGCTCAAGAATTCTTGAACCGTAGAAAAAGGTTTTTTGTCAAACAATGATGACCTATTTACGATAACAGCACCAGCATGCAAAACCACTCCCGCAGCTTCGGAGGAAATGGCGATGCGCTTATCTTCTGAAATATTTTGAATATGTTCGTAAAACACTGCACCTAAAGGAATGCTTAAGTTACGGTAATACTCTGCATACGATTGTTTATTTAAATGCAATTTCAGACCCGGTAAGAACCGGCCCTGATGATAAATAATCAGGCAAAAAGGTATGATAGCTGAACCCAACCATATCTGTCTCCAAAGATAAGACTTGATAGATTTCAATAAGAACCCCAAAGCTATCAGGGTAAATATCCAACCGGGAAATGACAATCTTATAGTACTCTCATAGAATTTATAGCTCAAAACCCAATACCACATATGAGCTACCGATAAGGCAAGTATCATCAAATACGTGTAATTTCTCTTTATCAAAGCTAAAAAAACGCCCGCCAAAAAGAAATAGGCCATGTAATTGAACGAAAATGCATAAGACTGCGATTGAAAAAAAATTCTTGATAAACTATCCAACATCTTAGCCAAGTGATCTGAGGATTCACTGCCCACCCAGTAGCGCGGGCCCAACTCTAATTCACTAGGGAGTTTAGCTGGATCAAACATAAATGGATATAAACACATCCCATGTGTGATTAAGTTTTTAGTGACAAACAACAAACTTGGAACCAAACTTCCCATTATCAATAACCCAAGGTTCACCAAAGTTATTTTTATTTTCTTGTAAGCGTGAATCGCAACAAAAACTAAAAGCGGCAACAACAATAAAACTGACGATACTTTAGAAAAAGGCAGGAACAACATGGCCAGTCCTAACAAAAAATAATCGCTTCTTTGATGCTTAAAAAATATCACCTTTGCAACAATATCTAATATGATTATCAAAACCATCACTTCGGTCTTTCCGTAAACTACCGAATGAAAAAAAACCTCACCACCCATAAGTATTAAAGCACATGTCATCCACACTAATTTATCCTCTTTAAAGATTTCTCTTACATACAAAAGCAACATGACAAACAGAGTGAAACTGAACAACATGGCGCACTCGACATCTTTAATCGCCAACGGAAAAACCAGTAAACTCTCACCACCAAAATTACTCGTTGTCGTACCTAAATAAAAATGAGGCAGATCAACAAAGCCACGATGGTTTAAATACTCTTGACACAACGGGAGATGGTATTGGATATAATCTATAAAATAAGGGGGAGCGGAGCATCTTATAAAAAGGATTAGCAAATAAGGGAATATCACTAATAAAAACAAATAGTTGCGCTTGAATAAATCAAGTATTGAGACGCATGGATTGCTTAAGTTAGACGTCTTAACAAAACAAATTAGGCCCAAAGCCACAAACAAGCACAGTGTTTTTATTTCTAAATAGCCCAAGCTGCCCATCACAAAGACGTAGCTGATGCTAAAGTACATGCCTGTTGAAAATTCAAACACAAGCCTACTTTGCGTTTTAGAAAGCATTAGCCTTCCCCAACCCATCATTGAAATAATTATCAGTAAACACACAGTCGGTCTTATGATTAAGAAATCCAATAGTGAATGCATCATGCTTTTATTCTCTAACTGGGTTTATACTAAAAATCTGACCATGAGAAGAATCCTCTGTCAATGTGATAACACCATGCTCAACAGCGCGGTTTACGAGCAATGCATACATAGGATCTAATGAGGCGGCACTCTGGCTATAAACTAAAAATTTAAATCTACCCGAATCTAGATATTCTATAAATTTATCTGGATCTCTCCAGCCCACCTCATTGCCAACCTGAGCATATCGATGCTGCGAGTTTCGCATCAAGAAAGATGCATTCCCCACATAATAAGTTGGCATTTGTCCTCCCGTTTTTTCTTGCCATAATTTAATCAATGGACCATCAGAACTATATTTCAACCAATAATCATCTATACTCTGCCATGGTGACCTCTTTAGAATAACATAGGTCGCTCGGCCTTCAATGCCTATACAAAAACAAAGAAGCAATAACAAACATCCATACATCCAGTTTTTAATTTGATAGCTCTCCAAAAAAACACTAAAAAACAGTCCTAATCCCATGGCCCACACTCCCCATATCGGCAATAAATATCGAGTCATTGCCTGCGGAGAAAAAGACCAAACGCACATCGCTAAATTCAAACTTAACAATACCACTCCAAAACACATTCTCAGCTGCAAACTTAACGCACCTTTAGTTTCTCTTCGTTTTAAGTACATAAATGGCAGCGCGAGAAGCGACCAGTAGATATATGGCCCTAATGGCAAATAAATTAATTTATTAAAATTGGCCGTCCATTTAGAAAATACTCCATTCCCGATTTTTTGATTATCCACATGATCCAGTAACCCTAATGCTAATCTATTTTGCCTCATCTCCTCAAAATCATACACTTTAGGAATGTCTGGGCCAAAATCCATCAAGTCCGTCCCGCGTTTTATTGGGTAGATCATATGATAGTCATTGTACTGCTTTATATAAGAAATCCCACCAAAGCTCAGTGCTAGCAACACTAAACATAAGCTATTTCCTAAAGCGTGTTCTTTCGCGCATTTTATAGCAATCATAACCACAACGATCGGAACAAAAAAGAGTGTCGTCAACTTTATAGAAAAACATAAACCGAGCACGCAAGCAAGCACCCAGTACACGCCGACCGACTTAGGCCTTATTAATATGGTACTCATTGCAGCCATCATCAACAAGCAAAAAATCGGTTCATCACTGACATGTCTGAAGTATGTTGCAATATCTATCCATGAAATAATGCAAATGATTGCTATCACGGCCGCAGTTTTCGAGCCTGATTTTTTTAGCGTCTCCCATATTTGAAAAATAAGCAAAAGGTAGATTCCAAAATTCGCGATACTTATGGCTCTGCCATCCTCTCCAAAACAATAAAGCGGCAATTTCACGATTACACCACTAAAAGGAATTCTCCTATCAACTGGCAACTCGTACAAAGGCGCCAAATCACCTTGAGCTAGACGCGCCGCCAACAAAGGCAGATGTTGATTTAAACTGTCAAAGTTTAACGTGGGCGTTGTACTCTGAATAAATCTAATGCTTAAAATAGCACAAGAGACTAACAAGGCGATTTTTTCCAAGCGAGAAGCGTCCTTGACTATTAATTTTAAATTAAAATAGAGAGAGCACACTCCCTTAACTATAATTTTTAAAACAAAACAAGCGAGTATTAAACTCATGGCGATTAGAGTGCCTCTATTTAGACCAAATCCAAGCGCCATCGCCAAAGTCAACAGATAAATCAATAGCCAGCCCGTCGCAGCCTTCATAGACAAGCTGACCTCGGAAGCTTTCTCAAATACCCACTGCCCTAAGGCCCAAGGCAGTATGCTAAATAGCAGGCCTCCAAATAGGCCAATGAGCAAGCTCATAAGCCTAACCTAACTAATGGAGGGATCCTCAAGTTGAAAAAGGCGACGGGTGTTGCTTTCTGTCGCGCATTCAAGATCCTTGCTTGAGCAGTTTCTTTCCTTTGCAATACAATCCAACACCCATTTTACTTTATAGGGTTCATTGCGTTCGTTGCGCATTGGATGTGGACTCAAATAGGGGCTGTCTGTTTCTATCAAGATAGATTGAAGTGGGATTTGTTTGGCGACAGCGCGCAACGCTTCATTGCGAGGGAATGTGACTATCCCAGAAAATGAAATATACAGACCTATACTTACCATCGTTTGAGCCTGTTCTAATGTTCCTTCAAAACAATGCCAAACTCCACTGAAATGAGATTCTTTCGAAAATGGTTCAATGATCGAATACACTTCGTCAAATGAATCTCGGATATGAAAAATGAGAGGCAAACTGAACTCTAGGGCTAGCTCCAACTGAACTTTCAACATCTCCACTTGCCGTTCCAAGTAACTTTTATCGTGATATAAATCAATGCCCACCTCTCCAACGGCTACAAATTTATTTGTTTCCAAAAGTTGCCTTAATTCCTTCGTCATCGCTTGCCATTCAAGAGCGGCGCGACTCGGGTACAGTCCTGCCGTTGGGTGGACTCGCACAGAAGATCGATGTCTTTCACTTAATTCCAAACCCCACCTAGCCGTTTCTACATCGGTTGCCACCTGAACCACATCAGTGACACCATGATAGTAGGCTCGCTCTAATATCGAGTTAGGGTCATCTTTGCACAGTTGTAGATGACAATGTGAGTCGATCACTTGTTTAGCTTACGAGCTTTGAATTTTAATATTAACGGGAATCTCCTCATGAATCACGCGCACAATCTCTTTGCGGCACTTTTTCAATAATCTCAAACCCTTGTGCTCACCGTTGAAAATGACTGAGGCTATGATATTTTTTAATTCCACCTCATCACTGCCCTCATAGAGGATCTCATCGTCACTTTCCAAAAGAAATCCCTCATAAGTGATGCGCACCGTCTCCTCGCTTTCAGATAAACTCTCCTCGGCACTTTCCACCAGTTGATCGAGCGACATAGTTTCGCCCTTCTCATGATGCTCTAAATCATTCTCAGACATTTGCCGACCCGTCACTTCACTAAGTAAATTAGACAGCGACTCTGTTTCCTCATCCTCCTCATCTAAGGAGTTTTCTTCGTCATCACCACTATCTAAAATGTTTAACACCTCCGTAATGGAAGGATCCTCCGATAGCTCTGCGCCCACGTCTGCAAGAATCTCCTCAACTTCCATGTCAACACTGGCCAAATCAGTATCTGTCGCTTCACTCTCCTCCAAAGCTCCAGTCAACCCCTGAACTGACGTGCGATCATCGTCACTTTCTAATAGTTTAGTTAAAGAATCTTCATGATTCCGATCGGATTCCAACTCGTCTTCTAAAAGCTCTGTCAGTCCATCAGACTTTTCGTCCTCATCATCTACGAAAGTTATACTTTCCTCATTATTCAAATCGGAATTCAATAGGTCATCAAGTTCAGAGTCATCATCAGACTCTTGCATGGCGCCAAGCAAATCATCCGAAGAGGTTTTCTCTTCAAAATCATCTTCAGCCTCTACTTCGCCGCTCAGTGTATTGAGCATATCGTCGATATTAGGCACTTTTTCTGCAACGGGTGCCAAATCTTCAATTAGATCATCAAGACCCTCTCTCACAGTTGGTCCATCATCTTCATCAGACGCAGAATCATCCGACTCATTCATCAAAGTATCAAAATCATCCATGCCTTGCTCCTCTTCACCTGAATCATTTTGCTCTACTGCTTGGGGGGAATCAGCTGCATCCAAACCATCCAACAGACTGTCGAGGTCTTGATTCGTATCTCGATCTTCATTCATAGGCTCTTCCTGCTCTGCTGCTCCCGACACTTCTTCTACCAAGTCATCTACAAAACCATCAAGGTCATCTGGAATTGCATCAAAATTGTTTTCTAGCTCTAGTTTAGTGTCATGTTCCAATTCGGAACCACCTTTTAAATCTTCGCCCATAACATCTTCTAAACCTTCTGCTATCTGGTCTTCCATGAGATTCTCTATGTCTTGAGCCACCTCTTCTGAAGCAACCTCCTGATCTAACTCATCTTGAACTCCAGTGGCTTCTTCGTCATCTAGGACCGATTCATCGTCACTCTCTTCATTTTCAAACGAATCCAAATCCTCTTTGGCATCTACGAGTTCACTTTCATCAGAGAAATCCTCCATGGCCTCTTCAGTTTCTAACCGAGGCTCTTCGTCCAATTCTGTAACTTGATCCGCAAGAGCTTCTTCCATTGAAGGCTCATCTTCATCTTGTTTTTCTACGACAGTGATTGCATCCAATTCGTCGAAATCCATTTCATCAACTGATCTTTGCTCTAATAACGCAGCCAAATCCTCCTCCGAATGCTCCTCTTGATCGTCAGATTCGGAAGCCACATCCGATCTTTCGACCTCAGCCCTTTTTATAAAGTCATCTAAGCCTATTTCATCCGATGCCACGATGGCCTCTTCTACTACCGGTAACTCCTCCTCCATCTCACCCTTGTCAATATTGATTGACTTCATTTCATCGTCGCTCATTTCATCAACCGATTTTTGAGTCAACAACGATGCAAAATCTTCTTCCGGTTCAGGCACCTCGTCTTCAATGACTTTAGGTTGATTCAAACCAGCTAAATAGCCTAAACGATCTGACAAAACCTCCTCAAGCATTTTTAAATTGTCAGCTGAACGAGTTCCAAGATGTTGACTTAAACCCGGCAAATCACGTTTAAAACTATCATCAAATAACTCCTGATGACTTTCCAACAACTCGATCACGGCCTCTGCTTTACCAATACGACCATTTGCCTCAGCTTTCTCAAGCAAACTATCGCCAATATCTGCAATGCGTTTATTGGCACCTTTAATAAGATTCTTTAGAGATTGTAGTTCCATAAAATTTTAAAATTCTATTGCATTCCTGTAGTGTTTCAAAGTTTTGACGCCCTCTTCAGAGTGATAATTGACAGCAATCACATCAAAACGACCACCCTCATACTCAGGGTGGAGTTGCAACCAAGACTCGGCTGCCTTTGTAAGTTTTGTTATCTTACTAAACGTCACTTTTTCTTCTGGAAAATAATCGCGATCTCGTTCATGGCATGCTTTAACTTCTATGAAAACCAACTCCTTATCCTCTATGGCAATGATGTCAATTTCACCATGTGGGACACTATAGTTGTACTCTAAGATCTCAAAAGACTTTTTGAGCAGAAATTCACCCACCCACTTTTCTATCTTTTCCCCTATCTCTTTTGTGTTACCCACAAAAGAAAAAGCCCTTTCTTTTTCTTTTTTAAAATGAAAAAGAAAGGGCTTTTTAAACCTATCCTTGAAGCCCAAGGAACGGCTATTTCTTAACTCTCAGTAGTTCGTTTACCCAATTTTTCAGCAATTCTGGTGGCTTTTCCGGTACGATCCCTCAAGTAAAATAATTTAGCACGTCTTACTTTGCCACGGCGCTCTAAAACAACTTTCGCTATCGCGGGAGATTGAAGTGGGAAACGACGCTCAATGCCAATGCCTTGAGTGACCTTTCTAACCGTAAAATGTTCACCCATAGCTTCACCACGGCGATTGATCACAACGCCTTTAAACACTTGAATACGCTCTTTGCCACCCTCTATAACTTTACAGTGAACTGAAACCGTATCCCCAGCATCGAAATCTGGCATTTCTGCGGTCTTTAGTGAGTTTTCAAAATCAATAACAGCTTGTTTTTTCATGGTGTCTCCTGATGGTTTAGCTTGCGGCAGTTAGCGAATGGTTTAATAAGTCGGGTCGTCGTTCCTGTGTGCGAACCCTTGAAGCTTCCTCACGCCAATGGTGAATTGCTTCGTGATTGCCACTCAACAATATTTCTGGCACTTCATGGCCTCTATAATTTCTTGGTTTTGTATATTGTGGGTACTCTAATCGCCCCTGCTGAAACGACTCTTCAACGATAGAATCTGAAGCGCCCAGCACATTTGGGATCAATCGGCTCGTTGCATCAGCAACACTCAAAGCCGCTAATTCTCCGCCCGACAAAACATAGTCCCCTATCGATACTTCTCGTAACTCCAAACACTCTTTCACGCGTTCATCTATGCCTTCATAACGCCCGCAAATCAAGACCAGTTCATCTTGCTTAGAAAATTCCATGGCCATAGTTTGGTCGAAACGCTCTCCTGAGGGAGTCATGAGTAAGATGCGATGCTTGGGTTTAAGCTTTAAACTTTCTACAGCATTAACGATGGGCTCAGGTCGCATCACCATTCCAGGACCACCACCATAAGGCGTGTCATCCACCGAGCCGTAATTATTGAGAGCGTACTCTCTCAAATCAACTGTCGCTATTTGTATGAGACCTTTCTCAACTCCACGTCCGACAACACCTGTCTGCATGGCAGAGCGACAGAGCTCGGGAAAAAGAGTTATAAACGAAAATTTCATGCAAAAGCAACAAATCTAAAAAAGCTTATGACTCTGAGGTTGCCGCTTCTTCGCTAACTTCTGCAGATGCTGGAACCACTTTTGGAGCTACAGTCTTTACTTTTGCATTGATAGATTGAGCTTCACCAGGTTTGCGATTTCGCACACGGCGCACAATTTGATTCACCGTTTGAGACACCTCTGCACCCACTGACTTCCAGTAATCCACACGCTCAAGATTCAAATCTTCAGAAATGGCACTCGTTCCGTGAGGATTGCACCAACCCAAAACTTCGATGCACTGTCCATCGCGAGGACTGCGTTTATCAGCTGCAACAACTCTAAATTGAGTGTGGTTACGGCGTCCAGTTCTTTGTAATCGCAATTTAACTGCCATGGCGCTAAAGGTCTCCTGAAAATGGGCTAGGCATGCTAAAGTGACTCTTTCTTTATCAAGTCAACGCTCATGGCGATTTACAAGCCTCACCAAAACAATCTTAGCGCTGATCTTGAAGTTTAATTTCCTCAAACGCCTTATCTCTCGAGAACTTCGTTTTTCTAAACCGACCCATCGCCCCTAGGCTATTCGCGTCAAAAACTTCAAAAAAAAGGGGAGCATCCACTCCCCTTTTAAACTTGATTTTAAGTTTGATTTAGCTTGAAAAGTACTCTTTCAATCCTGCCGCAGTTGGCTTCATGGATTTAGCTCCTTCTTTCCAATTTGCAGGGCATACTTCGCCATTTTTCTCAAAGTACTGCAACGCGGAAACCATACGCAAAGTCTCATCAACACTTCGTCCCAAAGGAAGATCGTTGACCACTTGATGGCGAACTTTTCCTTCTTTGTCAATCAAAAACAATCCCCGATAAGCAATGCCCACACCATCGACTAAAACATCATAGTCAGCGGCAATGGTTTTGTTTAAGTCAGCAACCAAGGGGTATTGAACGCCTTCAATTCCACCTTTAACTTTTGGAGTATTGACCCAAGCCAAGTGAGAAAAATGAGAGTCCACAGAAACGCCAATCACTTGGGTGTTCAATTTTTCAAACTCACCCAATTTTGCCTGAAATGCATGCAATTCAGTTGGGCAAACAAAAGTAAAGTCAAGTGGATAAAAAAACAAAACCACATACCGTCCTTTGAAATCAGCAAGGGAAAAACCCTCTTTAATTTCGCCAGCTACAACTGCGTTTGCTTTAAAATTTGGAGCTTGTTTTCCAACTAATACGGCCATGTAAAACCTCGTTTAAATGTGTAGAAAAATTTTGACAATGTTACCTAAACTGACCTTCCAGCAAGGCGATTATTTAAATTAAAAAGTTTAAATAATCTATTTGCACAGAAAAGACAGCCTCTCCTTGAGCTCACTGAACTCATTCACCCCTTTATACTCGGGGTAATCACGCAACACATTTTCAGGAGCACGAAAGAAGCAGGCATGGTTAGCCTCTTGGATCATGCCCACATCATTGTAGGAGTCGCCCGTTGCAAAAGTAGAAAAGTTCAATTCATGAAAATGTTGAACCGCTTTTCGCTTTGGATCTTTAATTCTGATCTTATAGCCCGTGATCAATCCCGATTCAATTTGAAGATTGTGGCAAAACAAAGTGGGACGCCCTAACTTTTCCATTAAAGGATCGGCAAACTCGTAAAAAGTATCCGAAAGAATCACCACCTGACAGGTTCGTCTGGCCCAATCCAAAAATTCACGTGCACCCTCAACAGGTTCAATTTTAGAAATGACCTCGTGAATTTCCGCTATGCCAATATTGTGCATTTTTAGCAATTTCAGACGATGAGTCATCAATTCATCGTAATCTTTAATATCACGAGTGGTCAACGACAATCCTTCAATACCTGTGATTTTAGATACTTCAATCCAAATCTCAGGCAGGAAAACACCTTCCAAATCAAAACAGGCAATCAACATGGTTGGAAAGTCTCCTCGAAGGCTTGAAAAAAAATAGGCAATTGATCCTTGGGCAATTGATTCACTCCAGCAGCTCCCGCACGTCCACCACCAGTAGGAAATTGTTTAGCCAAAGTATCTGCCTTCTCCAATCGTGACAACGGTGCTCGTATACTAATGCGATAGCCCTGCTCAGCATCTAAATGTGTCAAAATAGCGTGAGCCATTTCCGGTTCATTGTGCACTAAATCGTTGCTAAAAATTCCCGACATGCGCTTACTCGACGAACCCTCGGGCAACAGTATCACCACTCCAACTTTAGAGCGATAGAGCTCCGTGCTTTGACCCAAAACACGCTCATCCTCTTGTTTTTGTTTTTGAATCCGTTCAAAAACTTTAGAAACGCTGCTGTATTCAAAAGGATTTTCGTACTTCTTTAAATCGAGATAAAGATCAGCCGGCCAAATATTTAAATCCTCCCTCACTTCTCCATAACCATTGTAATTGATCGTTTCGCCCAAATCTTTTAAGCTTTGAGCCTCATTTTTACTCAACCCCGCTTTTGCGCTCAACTGATCCGCAAGCTCCCTCAAATTATCGCCATAAGCCGCTGCTACCGCCCACAAATGATATTGTCCTCCTAAGTATTCATCCACCAATAAGGCACTGCAACAAGTTGGGGCTAAATTGATGTGTGTTTCTAACCTTGGTCCATCCAATAAATCACCACGGCGATGATGATCGAACCAAGTGAAAGAACAACCGCGAGCAATAGCCGCGAGCACCTCTTGTTGATTGATTTCTAAAGAAATGTCAAACACAACAACCCTCGCATCACACTGATCACGCAACTGTCCAATCAAGTTGACATCGCGTTTCACGCCTGTTATAAGAGTGCTTTCTTGCGGATGAGCTAGTCTAAATTGATGAAGAGCGAGCACGCCATCGGCATCGCCATTAAAAACATCAAACGCAGACATTATTCCCTATAGGGAGATTCAAATGGATAAGGTACATTTCCCTCTTGAACGTGAATCGACGTCATATCACCTCCTTGAATTCCATTCACACTCACAGGCACGCCCATTGAATGGAAGCCATTGTCCACATACAACACCGAGCCCGTGATAGATTTTGAAAAATCAGAACACAAAAAGGCTGCGGTTTTGCCGACATCATCAGCGGTGAGCATTTTAGCCAAGGGCTGATTGCGTGTACTATAATCGAGGATTCTCTCGATGAATCCTATTGCTTTGCCAGCGCGTGAAGCCAGTGGGCCGGCTGAAATAGTATTCACGCGTATACCATATGCTCGGGCACACTCATACGCCAAATAGCGCGTGTCGGACTCAAGCGCGGCTTTAGCCGTAGACATACCGCCACCATAACCAGGAATAACCCTCTCGCTAGCCAAATAAGTCAAAGACATCGCACTGCCCCCCGCACTCATGATGGGGCAAAAATGTTGACACAATGAAACCATCGAGTAAGACGAGGCAGAGAGTGCCGCAAGATACCCCTCACGCGAGGTTTGAAGCAATGGACGCTTAACCTCAGGCCCATTGGCCAAACTGTGAATCAAAAAATCTAACTTTTTATCGCCCAAGTCTTGTTTCAACTGCTGCGCAACCTCAGAAATCGTAAAGAATTCAAACTCTCGATAACGTTTGTCACCGCGAATTTCATCAGGGACTTGTTGCGGGTTATCGTAAACGGCATCCAGTGGATATATTTTTTTGAAAGACATTTTTCTGCCATCAGCCAACATCAACGACTCATCCAGCTTGCCACGATCAAGCATTTTAGTAAAAAGATTGTAAACCGGCGGCCAAGTGCCGAGATACACTTCCGCACCTGCCTCACACAACGCTTTTGCGATCGCAAATCCGAATCCTTGATCATCGGCTACGCCGGCAACAAAAGCTGTTTTACCGCTTAGATCAATGGCAAGCATAGTTTAAAGCACTCTGAAAAATACAATTTAAGTAAGTTAATTCTGAAATAGTTGTTGTTTTGACAAGTATAGATCAGGCGGCTTGTGAATTTTTCTGATTTTTTAGACTATTCGCAAGGCGCCCGTAGCTCACCCGGATAGAGCGCAGCTTTCCTAAAGCTGAGGCAGCAGGTTCAAGTCCTGCCGGGCGCATCCTATTTTTTGATTTTAAAACAATCTGATTTGCAAAAGAGCCTCGTGCTTTCATTGATCCGTCGCGCCATCATGGCTTTAGGCATCGCTATGATTGGAATCTTTATCGCGCGCTATGTCGAACGTGGCTCTGCTCAATCGGTGCAGAACCTGCCAAGACCCACCATCACAAAACCCTTGCAGAGTGAATGGATTGACGACCTCATGCCCGATGAGCGCAATACCATCGAGGTTTTTCAACGCACGTCACCCTCTGTCGTTCACATTTCCACCAGCGCTTTGATGAAAGACCGTTTCTTTTTCAACACCTATGAAATCCCCGAAGGCATGGGGACGGGTTTTATTTGGGACAAGCAAGGCCACATCATCACCAACTATCATGTTTATGGTCAAGCTAATCGCGTGACCGTGCGTTTATTCAACCAAGATGTCTACGAAGCAACGCTCGTAGGCGTAGACATACACAAGGACTTGGCTGTTTTAAAAATCAAAGCTCCCGCAAAAGATCTTGTTCCCATTGATGTTATTGAAGATAACATCCCCATCCTCGTAGGCCAAAAGGCGATTGCCATTGGCAATCCCTTTGGTCTCGACCACACCCTCACTGTAGGTGTGGTGAGTGCCTTGGAGAGGGAAATCGACGCGCTTTCAGGTCTCAAAATCATGGGCGTGATTCAAACCGATGCCGCCATCAACCCAGGCAACTCGGGTGGGCCGCTGCTCAACTCAAGAGGTAAACTCATTGGAGTCAACACCCAAATCGTTTCCCGCTCGGGCTCAAACGCAGGCATTGGCTTTGCTGTACCAGCGGAAATAGTCAAATATGTCGTGCCCCAATTGATCGAAAATGGCGAGGTGCGTCGCGTCGGCCTAGGAGTGGTCTTGCTACAAGATGAAATTGCACAACGTTTGAACATTCAGCAAGGCGTCGTCATCAAAGATGTTTTGCCAGGTGGGGCTGCCCAAAAAGCAGGGCTAACCGGACTCTCTCTGGACGCGGAAAATCGGCTCAAATTAGGTCATGTAATTCTAGCCATCAATAGCCGCCCCGTCAACAGTCGTATCGAGATCTTGAACCTGCTCATCAACTACAGATTGAACGAAGAGATTCAATTGGACGTATCCAAAAACAATAACCGCTCTACGGTTAAACTTAAATTACAAGAACTATAAGCCATGTATCTCTATTTTGGCTCAGATCACTTCGCACTTGAAGTTCTAAAAGGTCTCTTTGAACGAGTGCCCCCGTTAGCCATCGTCACGCAACCCGACCGCGCACGGGATCGCAATCAAAAAATACAATCAGGACCGCTAGCTGCCTTTGCAAAAGAACACCATCTGCCTTGCCTCCAACCAGAAAACTTAAAATCCGAAGACATTCAAAATCAATTGTTGAGCTATGGTGCCAAACTACTGATTGTCGTGAGTTTTGGGCAAATGATTCCAAACTCCTTCCTAAAGCGATGTCCGACCATCATCAATGCCCACGCCTCCAACTTGCCCTATTACCGTGGTGCCTCGCCCATTCAATCAGTGATTTTAAACGGGGAAAAGGAAACGGCCATGACCATCATGCACATCGTCTTAAAACTCGATGCCGGACCCATGATTTCAAAAGAATTCATCACGCTTGAAGAAGAAGAAACCCACCAAAGCTTATCTTTGAAATTGCAACAAAGTGCCATCAAATTGCTATCGCCTTACCTACTTGGAGAACCGGTGCCCGCAGGAGAACTTCAAGATGAATCTATAGCCACGCATTGCAAGAAGTTTGAGAAAGACGACCTTGAACTCCTGCCCAAATCACAAAGCAGTTTCACCATGATTCAACTCACTCGCGCTTTTTACCCAAAACCTGGCACTTTCTTACAACTTAAACTAGAATCAGGTTCCTTTAGACTAAAGATCATCGACATGTCCCTTTTTCCAGAACTTGAAATTGCAGCTTCGACTATTTCAAATCATGGCGAACACTTGTTATTGCGCGGCATCAGTGGGGCCACTCTAAAACTCAATGTCGTTCAACCTGAAGGCAAGGCAGCCATGCCAACCAAAGCATTTTTAAATGGTTGGAAAAAAGAATTAAACTTGCTTTAAATGCCTGAGCTCAAACGTCTTCGCGCTTTTTTCGCTGAAGGAGGCCCGCTCTCCCATTTATTCAATCATTACCTCCCACGCCAAGGCCAAATTCAAATGGCCGAAGCCATTGCGGTTGCCTTAAAGCAAAAACATCACCTCGTGGTCGAAGCTGGAACTGGCGTTGGCAAAAGTCTCGCCTACCTAGCTCCTGCCTTAATCGATAAGCGACGCCGACCCATTCTCGTGAGCACCGGCACTATTGCCTTACAGGAACAATTGATTGAAAAAGATTTGCCCTTGCTCGCCAAAGCTCTGGATCGACCACTTGAATTCATGCTCGCCAAAGGCCGAGGGCACTACCTTTGCGAACATCGCTTTGCCAAGCATGTCGAAACTTTGAAGGAACTCGCCGCAGACGATCAAGAGTTCAAAAGCCTCACCCATTTAAAGAGTCAATTGGGAAGAGGCATTCTCACTCGCTCCAACTTATTGCACCCCATCTCTGCCACCACTTGGAGCTCCATCAACAGCGAATCTGGACTGTGTGGCCAAGGCAAATGCAAATCGCAACCTTGCTCATACCAAAAATGCCGCATGCATCTAGATGGTTGTGACGTGATTGTCGTCAATCACAGTTTGCTCTTCTCGCATTTGCGCTTAGTCGCACAAGGCGCCTCGCTACTGCCAAATTTCGAAGCCTTGATTTTTGATGAAGCGCACCACTGCCCTGACCATGCCACAGAGCAGTTTGGGCTTCATCTCAACACGGCTTCACTGCGATTTTATCTCGATCAACTCTATCATCCTAAAAACCAAAAAGGCCTGCTCACCCAGCTCAAACCAGAACCGGTTTTACTGAAGAAAAAAATCACCGAGCTGCGCAAAGACGCACAGGTATTTTTCGCTGCATTGCAATTTTGGAGACTCAATCTCGCGCCTGAAAATGGTCGCTTGCGACAACCGGAACCTTTTGAAGACCCTCTGTCAAAAGGGCTAGAAGAACTATCCGATTGGTTGGGCAAATGGGCCGCCTCCGCTCAAAATGAAGATGAAGAACGTGAAATACGCCATCATAGTGAAAAAGCACGACTCTGGACAGAAGAGATCAAAGCCTTTAAAGAACAAGCCGCAAAACAGTCCGCCTACTGGATTGAGCTCGGATCTGAAGAACTGGGCGATTTCTCCGTAACGGCACGCTCAGCTCCACTCGATGTATCTACGCTTTTACGCGAACTGTTGTTCAACCAAAACCGCAGCGTCATCATGACCTCAGCTACTTTAAGCACAGGACAAGCTGATCCTTTTGCCTACTACAGAAAAAGAATGGGGCTGACTCAAGAAGATCGTTGCCTTCAAGTCTCATCACCCTTTGAGTATGGCAAAAATGTGGTCATGATCAGTTCAAAAAAATTTCCCAGTCCAAAAAGTGAAAAATGGGAAATTCTTAGTCCAAGGTTCATTCAGCGCTGCATCGAAATCACCTCGGGCGGGGTCTTTGTGTTAGTCACAAGTTACAATTATTTAAGATACCTATTCGACACTCTAGAACCTTGGGCGCAAGCCAATGGCTATCAACTTCTAGCACAAGGCCTAAGTGGCGAGCGCAGCGGTTTGCTAAACCGATTCCGCTCTCATCCAAAAAGCATCTTGATTGGCAATGCTACTTTCTGGGAAGGCGTTGATATACCTGGACCTAGCTTGCGCAATGTCATCATCCCGCGTTTGCCTTTTGAAGTCCCCTCACATCCCCTGCAAGAAGCTAGGTTCGAGAATTTAACTTCAAAAGGAGAGGACCCTTTTTACGAATTATCTCTACCTCAAGCCATCACCAAATTCAAGCAGGGTTTCGGACGCTTGATCCGACAAGCGAGTGATCTCGGTCTAGTTTGTATTTTGGACTCACGACTCCAAAATAAAGCTTACGGACGAGCCTTTATCGAAGCACTACCACCTTGCCAACATGTCATCGATGCCTTGCCCAATGCTGACTTCTTATTGCGCATCAAGCAATCCTACACCAACTTGCCTTAGCTCTTTAAGTATTTTTTTTCCATAAAAAAACCGCCCTATCAGGCGGTTTTTAAAATTTCAAAACTTAAAAAGTCTTTTAGCTGTCTTGCTTTTGTTGAGCCAAATACTTCTCTTCACGCATCAATTTAACACGACCTTGTTTGTCGATCGCACTGACTACGACGCGGACTTTATCGTCTAGCTTCATAACAGTATTGATGTCTTTTACATACTCATCTGAACACTCACTGATGTGCAATAGACCTTGAGTTCCTGGCATAAATTCGATGAAAGCGCCGAAATCGCGAATCGACTTAGCTACACCATCATAAGCCTTGCCCACTTCTGCTACGCGGACGGTATCCGAGATCATTTGACGAGCAATCGCACTTTTTTCACCACTATCTGCATAGATATGAATGGTTCCATCGTCATCAATATTCACATCCGCACCACTTTTAGCTTGAATCTCGCGGATATTAGAACCACCCGGACCAATCACTTTGCCAATCATGTCTTCTGGAACTTTCATGGTTTCAATACGCGGAGCATATTTTGAAAGTTCAGTTGAAGGCTCAGTCATCACTTTTGCCATCTCACCCAAAATATGCAAACGACCGGCCTTAGCTTGCTCAAGTGCACGCACCAAGGTCTCGCGTTTTAAACCTTGAATTTTAATGTCCATCTGCAAAGCCGTAATGCCTTTCTCAGTACCCGTTACTTTAAAATCCATGTCACCATAATGATCTTCGTCACCTAAAATATCGGTGAGAATCGCTTCGCGCTCACCATCTTGGCAAAGACCCATTGCAATGCCCGCAACTGGAGCTGAAATTTTCACACCGGCGTCCATCAATGCAAGTGATCCACCACATACACTAGCCATCGACGACGAGCCATTTGACTCCGTGATTTCAGAGACAATGCGAATGCTATAACCGTAATCTTTCAAATCCGGCAACACTGCTGTAAGCGCTCTTTGTGCCAACATACCATGTCCAACTTCACGACGTCCCACACCGCGATTAGGTCCAGTTTCACCAACGCTATACGCTGGAAAATTATAATGTAACATCCATGGTTCTTCGTGTTTGTTGTCCAAGTCATCGACAAGCAAAGCGTCTTTAGGGGTTCCCAAAGTCGCCGTCACGATGGCTTGAGTTTCACCGCGTGTGAACAAAGCCGAGCCATGAGCCCTAGGCAACATGCGGGTTTCAATAGCGATCGGACGAACCTTGTTCAAAGGTCGACCATCGACACGAGTGCCCGAGAAAATGATCTCACGCATTGCAATGGTTTTAAACTCGTCAAATGCTTTTGAGAAATCCTTGCTCGCAGCAGCCAAATTCTCCTCAGCCACTCCAGCTAGTAGTTTTTCTTTCAAGCTATCTTTAACCGCTGATACCTTGTCAGAACGCTCATGCTTAACAGGTGTTCTAAAAGCCGTTACCAAAGTGTCGAGATCTGTCATCATGCCGTCAAGCAATTGACCATGTTCCTCGGCCAAGACAAATTCATTCTTAACTTTACCGGCTTTTCTAATCAACTCCTCTTCTAATTTCACAATCTCTGCAATTGTTGCTTGAGCCAAAATCAAAGCTTCGATAGCTTGCTCTTCGCTTATTTCCTTGGCGCCACTTTCCACCATCATGATGCTGTCTGAAGAACCTGAAACCGTTAAATCGAGCAATGACTTTGGCATGTCTTTATTGTTGGGATTGACCACAAATTTACCATCGATCAACCCAATTTTAACGGCACCTAAAACGGCTTGAAAGGGAATTTCGCTAATTCCCAACGCGGCAGAGGCACCGATCATCGCCAAGATAGCTGGATCGTTTTGACCATCATAGCTCATCACCTGACACGTGATTTGCACCTCTTCCATGAAGCCCTTAGGAAAGTTGGGGCGAATGGGTCTATCTATCAACCTGCAAATCAACGTCTCACGTGTACTTGCGCGACCTTCACGACGATGAAAAGAACCGGGTATTTTACCACTAGCATACATACGCTCTTGATACTCAACCATGAGTGGGAAAAAATCAATCCCATCGCGTTTGCCGCCACCAACAACGTTGCACAAGACCATGGTCTCGCCACATTCTACCATAACAGAACCAGAAGTTTGCTTGGCAATTTTCCCAGTTTTTAAGACAATTTTCTTGCCTGCAATTTCTTTTTCGACTGTGATTTCGTTCATTTATTTTCCTAAGTTTGATTGATTCCGCACTTTTAAATTAGTTATGATGGCGGTCGTATTTCGCACGAATGCCAAGACGATCCACCAATTGACGATAACGCTCGTGGCTACCACTATATACATATTTGAGCAAGCGATTGCGTTGGCTGATTTGCATCATCAAACCACGACGAGTGTGATGATCTTTGCGATGATTAGCCAAATGCTCCGTCAGCAAATTGATACGCTCTGTCAACAATGCGACTTGAACTTCGCAAGACCCCGTATCGCCTTCTTTAGACTGAAATTCTTTTACAATTTCCGCAGTTCTCTCTTTAGTTAAGGGCATAGCAGCCTCCTTTTTTACAAAACAGCAAGTCACCACAGTTCCAGGTAGAGATGCTCCGAAACAGGGTCATTTGGCGGGCAAGATAATTGACAAAAGGTTCATTCAAGCAACCTAAGCCTTTTAGGTGCAGAACTTGAAAATGGACTCAAAAGTCCTCGTTCTAGATTTCGGATCACAGTACAACCAACTCATCGTGCGAAGAATTCGCCAGTTGGGAGTCTTTGCTGAATTGCGTCGCTCAGATCTGAGCTTACAGGAAATTCGCGATTACGAACCAACGGGCATCATTATCAGCGGTGGGCCAGCCTCTGTTTACGACGAAAATTCTCCAAAAGCCTGCGAGGGCTTATTTGATTTAAACATCCCGATCCTAGGCATCTGTTATGGCATGCAGCTCATGACGCACGTTTTGGGTGGCGAGATCAAAGCTTCCAACGAGCGCGAGTATGGAAAAGCCATTTTAAACATTCGCTTAAAAGACTCTCCCTTGTGCGATGGCATCGATTTGGACGGTTCTCAAGTGTGGATGAGCCACGGCGATAGCGTCACCAGAATTCCAGTTGGTTTTGAAACCGTGGGCTCCACTTCGAGCACCCCTTTTGCTATGGTTCAAAATTTAAAAAAACAATGCTACGGCCTGCAATTTCATCCGGAAGTTAAACACTCCATTTTGGGCATCGACATTTTACACCACTTCATTTTCGATATTTGCAAAGCCCAACCAACTTGGGAAATGAAAAGCTATCTCGAAACTAGCCTGCAAAAAATTCGCGAGCAGGTTGGCACTTCAGACAAAGTGATTTTAGGGTTATCTGGTGGCGTCGACTCCAGTGTCATGGCCCTTTTGCTCGATCGCGCCATTGGCGATCGCCTGACCTGCATTTTCATCGACAACGGTTTGTTGCGACTCAATGAGGGCGATGAAGTCGAGCAGGCTTTTAAAGACCACTACCATTTGAATTTGATTCGCATCAATGCCGAAGAGATTTTTCTCAGAAATTTAGCCGGCATCACCGATCCAGAGTTGAAGCGCAAAACCATCGGCAAAACCTTCATTGATGTTTTTGAAAATGCCGTCTCATCACAAAACGATGTGAAGTGGCTAGCGCAAGGAACCATTTACCCCGATGTCATTGAGTCCACCTCAACTCATGGCGCATCCGTCACTATTAAAAGTCATCACAATGTCGGTGGATTGCCTGAAAACATGACGCTTAAAATTTTAGAGCCCTTGCGTGAGCTGTTTAAAGATGAGGTTAGAACACTCGGTGCAGAATTGAGCCTACCCCACAGCTTACTATGGCGGCACCCCTTCCCAGGCCCCGGTTTAGCGGTACGAGTTTTAGGTGAAGTCACACGCGAGCGCTGTGATATTTTGCGCAAAGCAGACCGAATTTATCTCGACGAAATCAAAGCCGCCGGCATTTACGATCAAATCGGCCAAGCCTTTGCCGTGTTGTTGCCCGTTCAAAGCGTTGGAGTGATGGGAGATGGACGCACTTACGAAAGTGTTTTAGCCTTGCGCGCTGTCACCACTGAGGATTTCATGACCGCCGACTGGTACGACTTCGACCGCGATTTAATGGCCAAAATATCCAACCGCATCATCGGCGAAGTGCGTGGCGTAAACCGCGTCGTCTACGATGTCACCTCCAAGCCCCCTGGCACCATTGAGTGGGAATGATTTAACCCCAAAGCCACGGCGTCAGGCACTATCTTATCCATTCGCAACTCATGCCGCTGGTTCTGCTGCCATAAGTGTTGCCAAGACACTCATCAAGGCTGGTTTTGAAGCTTACCTAGCTGGAGGCGCTGTCCGAGACATTCTGCTCAAACGCACCCCTAAAGATTTTGACATTGCCACCAATGCCAAACCCGAACAGGTGCTCGAGCTCTTTCAGAAAACTCGCAAAGTCGGCATCGCTTTTGGCGTCGTTCTCGTCAATGATTTTGGCCCCACCATTGAAATTGCCACGTTTAGAACCGATGGCGTCTACAGCGATGGTCGCCATCCCGATCAAGTCGTTTTTTCCACCGCCTCCGAAGACGCTCAACGACGTGACTTCACCGCCAATGGCCTATTTTTCGATTTAAATTGCATGGAAATTGTCGACTATGTTGGAGGGTTAGATGATCTAAAAGCACGCTTGCTTCGAGCCATTGGCTCAGCACCCAAACGCTTCAATGAAGATTATTTGCGCATGCTCAGGGCCATTCGCTTTGCCATCAGTCTCAATTTTGAAATCGAAGCATCGACTTGGATAGCACTTCAAGAACACGCTCCACAAATTCAAGCCATCGCCAAAGATCGCATTCACGAAGAACTCAGACGCACCTTCATTCACGGTCGTAGTGACAAAGCATTGAGACTGCTCCACGACTCAAAACTCATGGCCCATTGCCTGCCCCAAACCAACACTACTTGGCAATTCACCTCCGCAGACAACGACTGTGGCGGCAACCTCAGCGTCATTTTAGCGCTGATGCTACAGGGACTGAAAAGCCCTTCTAAACTCGAACCTCAGCTTGAGGCTATGCGTTGCTCCAACCCTGAAAAAAAATGCGTCATCACCTATATTAAATCACTCTCGCCTCTCCATGACTATGCCAATTTATCTCTAGCTCAACGCAAGCGTTGCTTACGACAATTTGATGCCGATGAACTGCGCTTTTTCATTGATCATCAGTCAGACCTTCAAACCATCAAGTCCGCTATTTTCGAAGACTTGGCAAGATGGTCTACAAAAGATTATCATCCCGAAATCATGCTGCGTGGACAAGACCTGATTGAATCCGGCTGGGAAAAAGGGCCGCTGATCGGCAAAACATTGGAACTTTTAGAAACCGAAATTTTAAATGAAGCGATCAACACTCGTGAACAAATTTCGCAGTGGCTGAAATCGCATCTCGAATCCATCAACTGATTTTTCCGACAATAACCCCCTCCTTTTCAATAAAACTACCCCAAAAGCGTCCTAGCTCTACGTTGAATCTTCAAGTACCTCGGTAACCTACGCTGGCTATGGCTAAGAAAAAACCTTTTGACTCACTCTACGAGCTGTCCGATCATTTCGATCAGATTCGCAGCACCAATGGCAACCTTACAGAACAACAAATTCTTGAAATTGTTGCCAAAGCAACAGGTCAAACCCTCAGCAACATCAAAAAACGTTGGCGCTTGATGCTTGCCGTTGATTGGCCGATTCTCGATTATATAGAACGTGGCATCATTGGCATGAATCGAGCCATGTGCCTGCTCGATTTCGAGCTCACCCGAACTGAACGCACTAAAGTCATGGAAGACAGTCTCAACGAAAACATCAGCGACGCTGCTTTCAAAGACTATCTCACTCGGTTCGTCGAAAAGAAAGAAGCCTCCGCCTCCTAAATTTATAGGAAAGATCTTGTGGTCGATCTAGGCATCGGCATAGTTTTAATTCTTTTTGCCATCAAAGGTTTTTTTGCTGGTGATACCAAAGAGCTCATTGGCATTGCGGCATTTTTTTTTATGACGCCCTTGGTCCTCGTCACCGCACCCAACATTGCTGAGGATTTAGAATCGGCAGGCTTAACGGCAATGCTGGCCTTAGCCTCAGGCGTGGTGATCAGCTCCCTTGTCACCTACCCTCTAATGTATTTGTTCTTGAATTTCATCGCACGTGAAATCAATTACTTTTCAAAAAGGATCCCTCTTTCAAAACGAATTCTGGGCGTTTTGTTTTCCTTTCTCAAAGGCCTCTTCATGATGGTCTTGTTGGTGAGCGTCTTGGTTCGAACGCCAATCAAATCCGGTATGATTGAACGTTCGCATTTGATTCCATTCCTCACGCTCTACCCGATTAGAACCTTCCCGCCGATCGAGCCCTAATATGCCCTTGCGCTCAAGTTGGAAAGCTTGTGTCCAACGTGTTCAACTTCCGCCGCAACTGCCCATCTCAAATCATCAGCAAGAGCTACTGCAAGCTCTAAAAAATAACCAAATACTGATTATTGCTGGAGAAACCGGCTCCGGAAAAACCACTCAGGTTCCAAAACTGTGCATTCAAGCTGGTTTGGGTCAAATGGGAAAAATTATGATGACTCAACCAAGGCGTTTAGCCGCAACTCGCACAGCCTTGCGCATTTGTGACGAAATGCAATTGGAAATCGGCAAAGAAATCGGTTATCGCATCCGCTTTCAGCACCTCACCCACGCCGCAACGCTTTTAGAAGTTGTCACAGATGGCGTGCCCTTGAGTGGCAATCTGGAAAATTCTCCCTTCAAAGGCTACGAGGTGGTCATTGTCGATGAAGTTCATGAACGCAGCATCAACATCGATTTGCTACTCGGTTTATTAAAAATGGAGAGTCAAAAAAGATCTGACCTAAAAATCATTTTAATGTCCGCCACTTTAAACCTCGAACGTCTGACCGAATTTTTTCCAACCGCTCAAACCTTTTCCATTGCCGGCAGAGCTCACCCCGTCAGCGTCGAGTATGTTGAACCATCTAAAGATGCCAGCATCTCGGAGAGCATCACTAGCCAAGTTTTACTGCAAATCTCCCACGGTCAAAAAGGCAATCTGCTCTGTTTTTTACCCACAGAAAAAGATATTCGAGAAAGCGAGCAAAAGCTCAATGCTCAACTACCTGAAGGCATTGACTGCTTGCCACTATACTCAAGACTAAGTCAGCATGACCAAGACCGAGTCTTTAAATCTGAAAGCACTCGACAAAACGTCATCCTCGCCACGAACATTGCAGAAACATCCTTAACCATTCCCGCTGTTCAAATGGTCATCGATTCAGGACTCGTGCGCATGTTGCGTTATCACCCAAGTCGCGGCATTGCACTGTTGGAAGTAGAGAGCATCTCTAAAGCGTCCGCCATGCAGCGCAGTGGCCGCGCCGGACGCACTAGTTGCGGCACTTGTATACGATTATACAGCCCAGAGGTTTACGAATCTATGGAAGACCATACCGTCGCAGAAATCAAACGACAAGACATCTCCCAAGTTCTTTTAAAACTCATCGCCTTGGGCATGGCCCAACCACAAGATTTTCCCTTTATAGAAATGCCTCAAACGCGTGCCTTCAAACAAGGTCTAGACTTACTTGTTTTTTTACAGGCCATCGAGTTTCACAACGCAGCTTGGCGCATCACCGCTATCGGGCGAGGCATGGTTAAACTACCCCTTACCCCAAGACTCGCCCATTTGATGCTAAAAGCCAAGCAGGATCACATGAGCGCAGCTATGGCAGTGGTAAGTGGCTTTCTCTCGATTCAAGATCCACGCCTAACACCCTTGGAGCAGCTGGACTCGGCTCGGCTCTCACACCTGCAGTGGCAGGTAAAAAATTCCGACCATCTGAGTATGTTAAAACTTTATCAAGCTTATGCCACTCAAAAAAAGCAACTCTCCGGCAATCAACTGAAACGTTGGTGTCAGAGTCATTTTCTGGATTGGCGCCGCATGCGCGAGTGGGATCAATTGGCACGGGAACTATGCGAACTCATCAAAGGCCACTGGCTAGAAAACTTCGATCATCTCAATGAGGTACGTTTTCATCAGTTGATTTTGGGCTCACATTTGGACTGTCTGCTCGAAAAAGATCGAAAATCCCGTCACCCACAATACACCTCACTCGGCAGACGCGACCTCATCGCACACCCTTCTTCCAGTATGTCAAACAAAACTTGCGACTGGGCGGTGTGCTGTGGATTTTTAAGCACCTCACAAATTTTCGCTTTACACCTTTGTAAAGTTGAGCCAAAATGGATTTTAAGTCAGGCCCACAACCTAATCACTCTTCAGTATGGAAACCCTTACTTTGAGGTAAAATCTCAAAAAGTCGTCTGCGAGTTGCGCCATATTTTCAAAGACCATTTGATCTATCTTGATAAATACAAAGACTACTTCAACCACGACCCAAAAGTCGCCACTGAAGTTTTCATCCGACAAGGACTTCTAGAAGGCAAATGCAAAGCCCCTAGCTGCGATGCTCTAAAAGAACTGACCGATTCACTCAAAATCTACGATGCCGCAGAGCGGATGACAAACCATTACTCTCACAGCGACCGATTATATGAAGCATGGGTCTCGAAACTCCAACAGCCGTGCTCTAGACTGAGCGACTTTAAACGTCTGCCATTGGAACAGCAGCAATTAGAACTGCAAGATGTTCTCACACACATAGAGCTCATGACCTGCATAGAAGACTTTCCACGCGCTTATCAGATCAATCAGCATACTTACCCCATTGTTTACCAATTTCAACCCAGAACAGAACTAGACGGGGCTCATTTAAAATGCGATTCAACGGTATTGTCTACCTTGAATCAGCGTGAACTCGAAAGCCTTGTTCCGCGGTACTTAAATGAAAGGCTCCACCAAGCCTATCAATGCTTGCCTCATGCCTTTAGAAAAGAGTACTCCGCGTTTGATTTTGAACATCACCTCAAATGTCATTGGGAACATTTCGATGAACTCAGCTTAGTGGAAGCCTTGACCTCATGGTTGCAACTCAAGACCACCACGGCGAAAGCCATTCAAAGAACACTCAGCGATTTCAAAACCCGTGAGGAAGCCTATCGAATCCCAAAGCTCTGCATTGGAGAAGGGCCGCAACAAGAAATCATTCACGTGATTCGAGATTATCTCCAAGCTCACGCTGAAATCCTCCTGCAAAAAACCGCAAAAAAAACAAAGCGGCAACTAGAACTCGATTTGCACGATTTAGAACTCCTTTCAATTCCTGAGCGTTTCAAAAAAATAGCCCATGAACTGAAGCAATGGCCCGAACAAGGTCGACTATTGGCTAAGTTACCGCATCAAAGCATCTATGCTTGGCCAGCTTTTATCAACAAACAAGGTCGATGGAAAATCATTGCTCATCAAAATCGCCAACGAGCTCTTCACTTGACTCTCACTCACTTGGGCTTGTGTCTAGGTCCGATGAGTGCCACCCAATTGTCTTTTGATGCCCATGAGTTGGACCAACTTAGAAATTTAAATCAAAACTTGCCTACAACCATGCAGGCCCTAAAGGAGGCCAGTCGATTATCACTTTGGTTGAAAGTTAGAAAACAAGACTGTTTTGATTATGAACACCTGAGCCGACGCCTCCTTCAACTCGAAAAAAAGAAGTGGGAGAAACTTTCAAAGCGTTGGTTAAAATGGTTGATTCATTGTGCTGAACTCTACCAATGCAGTAAAAGTTTAGCACTCGATAGTCCACAAAAAACACAGTTGTTCGAAGCTATCCTTAGATGTACCATGAACGGCAAGCCCACCGCCACAGCAATGATCTCAAAAGATCTCGCTCAATTGGAGCAAGAAACCTTCGAGCTCCAATTGCACCTACATTGGCTCGAACTAGATCGCCCTAATTACGACCGCCATCATGACGATTGGCTTGCTCTCAAACGCGGCTTTTTTGAACTTGAAAAAAACAACCTCTATCGACAGCTCTACCCCGATACTTGGAAGAACATCTTCACTGAGCAGCCACCAGAAAAATTAGATCCAATCCACTTAAAACCTGCGCTTCAAATTTTAAATCAACGCATGTTGGAACTTAAACAACTCGAACAGACCTTGGCCGAATCGCAATCATGGCTTCGGCAGTTGAAACTAGAACTCGAAGATCAAAACCAAACTCAATTGAAATGGAGCTTAAAAAATTGGATGGAACAGTTCCACAACCTTTACCCTAGTCCACATGAACAAGAGGCCGACTCCTTGAATTTTCTCAACTGGGCAAACGGCTTTCGCACCGCTTATGAAGAATTTAAAAATCAAAAATACGACCTCATGGATCAACCAGAACTCATCGATCGAAATCGCTTTAAAACTGTCCTGCTCTCTACTTGGAAGGCCAAAAAGTTTTGATTACCAGATTCAAAAAAAACGGCCCACTAACTAAAGTAGACCGTTTGAGTTCCCACTCACTTTTTCGAGGAAGATCTCTATTGAAATGTTCTTCGTGTTGAAAGTATAGAGATTGGCCTAACTCAAATCAAGATGATTTTAAAATAGATTTAAAATCACCCTGGTTTTAAATCTAAAACGATTCTCCTGCGCGAATCGAAGCACGATTGTTCTGAGCCACACAAGAGCCACAAACTCTATTCCCATAGTTGGCACTTAAAAATTCAATGCCGCATTTTAAACACCTTCTCTTCTTCTTGACTGTCGTAGGAGAAATCAATGAAAAAAAGTAGCTGTTCTCTTCGATAAGATGCTCTACATTGTGATGTGCAGGTTGATTTTTATTTCTAGCCATAATTTTTTATCTTTCTAAACAAACCATAGTTTCTTTAATTATTCTTCTTCAACGACAACGTAAAAACCGTGTTTTTGCGTATATACATATAATAATACCGCGTCATCCTCTCCCTGTAGCGAATCTCGTACAAGATTTCTAAATTCAGCGACACTCGAGACCGGTTTGCGATCGACGGTTGAAATCACCATGTCTTTTTGCAAACCAGACTTCATCCCAGGGGAGTTGTTGTCCACACCTGTGATCACGAGACCTTGTTCAACTGGGTATTCACTGAGCTCTTCTTCTTTTAAAGGCCTAACTTTGATGCCCAAATTAGAGACCTCAACTTGACCACTTCCGCCTTCTAAACTACCCAAAACAGCATCAATCGACTTTTCTTTGCCATCGCGATAAATCAACATTTTTACTTTTGACTCTGGCGCAAATTGAGAAACGCGGTTGCGAAGCATGGAACTATTTTTAATTTTTTTACCTTCAAGCTCAATGATAATGTCGCCACTTTTTATTCCGGCTTTATCGGCAGGGCTATCTTCACTGACTTGATCGACAAAAGCACCCTCAAAACCATCAAAGTCAAATTGCTTGGCAAGCACTTTATCCAAATCTTTGATCATCACCCCCAAAAAGCCTCGTCGAATCACACCATTTTCAATCAATTGATCGACAATGCGTCTGGCCATATTGATGGGAATAGTGAACCCCAGACCTTGCGAACCGCCACTTTGGGAAGCGATCATAGAATTGATGCCGATAACCTCGCCTTTTAAATTGCAAAGAGCCCCACCACTATTGCCTTGATTGATCGCCGCATCCGTTTGGATGAAATCTTCATAAGCACCCTCAGAAGCATCGCGTAAGCCTGAACGTCCTTTCGCACTGATAATGCCGTGGGTTACTGTATGTGAAAATCCCAATGGATTTCCAATCGCAATCACCCAATCTCCAACTTGAGCTTTATCGGAATCGCCCATGGCTGCTGACTTAAAATCACTGTAATTTACAAATCTAATGACCGCCAAATCGGTCTTAGTGTCAATTCCTACTAATTCTGTTTTAACTCTTCTTCCATCAGAAAGCACCACCTCAATTTCTGATGCGCCATCGATCACATGCGCATTGGTGATGATGTGTCCACCCTTGTCGTAAATAATACCTGAGCCCGCACCACGTGAAGGTTGATTTTGCTGGGGGCCAAAATATCTAAAAAAGGGATGCACTTGTTGATCTTGTGGCGCGTCTTGATAGACCGTTTCAATTGTCACCACCGACGGCGTCAACGTTTTGGCAACATTTCTAAAAGCATGGCTGACCGCCTGCAATGACTCGATAGCAGCCTCATCTGCCGGCAAAACGAAAGAACTGCCTAGACAAAATAAGAGCAATAAAGCATAGTTACTGCATTTTTTCATTTTGAGAATCCT